>ERZ1645189.47-NODE-47-length-28174-cov-5.209716_pt1 | contig 28174 bp, 24 predicted proteins | sample MGYA00575350_ERZ1645189 | MGnify/ENA primary metagenome ERZ1645189 (study PRJEB40845, sample SAMN11283421) | freshwater sediment metagenome | isolation source: river sediment | host: Sediment | place: India: Jajmau, Kanpur | collected 2015-12-17 ...
CGACTCGAACGCGAATCTGAAGTTTAGGAAACTTCCGTTCTATCCCTTGAACTATGAGGCCGTTACCTGAGCCCTTTTAATAGGCCCATTTATATAGCATCGATCCCCAGGTAAATCCGGCTCCGAATGCCGAGAATATCAGGGTATCGCCCTTTTTGAAATTCTTTTCAAATTCCCACAACACCAAAGGTATGGAAGTTCCTGCTGTATTTCCAAATTTTTCGATGTTAATGAGGATTTTATCATTTTGCAGTCCCATTCTCTTTCCTGTAGCCTCAATGATTCTCATGTTGGCCTGGTGAGGAATAAGATATGCGATATCTTCTGCCTTTAGATTGTGTTTCTCCATTATCTCAACAGATACATCTGCCATGCGGCTTACAGCATATTTAAACACTGTCTGTCCGTCCTGATGAATAAAATGCTCCCTGTTTTTAACTGTCTCTTCAGTTGCAGGATACATTGACCCTCCCGACTTCTGATACAGATAATGCCTTCCAATTCCGTCAACTCTCAGAATCTGATCCTGAAGACCCATTGACTCTTCTGTTGTTGGCTCAATAAGCATTGCAACAGCTGCGTCTCCAAAAAGAGGGCATGTAGATCTGTCCTGATAGTCAGTAATAGAAGACATTCTCTCACCTGTCACAAGAACTATCTTTTTTGCCTGTCCTGATTGAATAAATGAAGATGCTGTTGCAAAAGAGAACAGAAAACCTGAACATCCGGCATTGATATCGTAACCCCAGGCATTGGTAATGCCTACTTTGTCAGAGATAATGTTTGCAGTAGCAGGAAACAGCATATCCGGCGTAACTGTGGCACAAAGTACCATGTCTATATCGTCCGGACTTGTATTTGTTTTTTCTAGAAGCTTTCTTACAGCTTCGGCTCCCATGTATGAAGTTCCGAGACCATCTTCCTTAAGTATATGTCTCTCCCTTACACCTATTCTGGTCATAATCCACTCATCAGTAGTATCTACCATTGTAGACAACTCCTGATTTGTCAGAATATATTCAGGAATAAAGGCCTCTATTCCGGTAATTATTGCTCTGTTGTTACTCATATTGGTGCCTGTTTAGGTTTTAGTATTCAGCGAATGTTCGCCACTCTTCTTTTGCAGATATTGTGCCATGTTCGGGCAGCATTAATGAAATTACCGGGATCTGCCGGTACAAAAAACGACAGACCGCGGTAATTTATTCCTTTACACCCTATTGCGGGAAATAATGCAACGGAGCCCGACATTCATCTGCACTAGGCGTTTGCTTTCTCCATTACGAGACGACCTCTGTAGAAACCGCACTCAGGACAAACTCTGTGGTATAGAACTGCCGAACCGCAGTTTGAACATGTGCCTAGTGTAGGCAACTCAGCCTTATAGTGAGTTCTGCGCTTGTTTCTGCGTTGCTTGGAAATTCTGTGTTTTGGATGTGCCATTATTATAAAATTTAACAGTATTAATTCAATAAATCTTTCAACTTTTCAAACGGAGAGTCTGTTTTTTTATCTGCACTCTCTCCTGATCCCAGATCTTTAAGCTTGTTCAGCATCACCGGGTTGCATTTTCCCTTTGGGTGCACCCTCTGAAGCGGCAGGCTCAGACAAATATAGTCGTACAGGAACTGACTCAAATCGAGTTCAGCTTCCGACGGATCAAGGATCATGACATCATCACTCTCCTCTTCTCCAACGCTTCTCACAAACTTAACTATAAGATTAAGAGAAGTATTTACCGGAATTTCAAGGTCTTCGAGGCATCTGTCGCACTCTGAAACCACTTTACCCTTTACAGTACCCGAGATTTTGATCCATGTCGCCTCTTTCTCCAGAACCACATCTGCCTGCAGGGCAGCTTCAGAAATAAGAGTCTCCCCGAACTCCTGAATAAAGGCGGAGTCTATTGCAAAGGCATATTCATGCTTTCCAACCGACAAGCCCTTTATGGGTATTACAAAATCTTTATGTACAACTTTACTCATAAGCAAAATGAGCCTGCAAAGTTAATCTAATTTTCTAAAATACCAACAGATTACTGAGCCTTTCTCCTTTTTCTCTCATTCTCATCAAGATATATCTTTCTAAGTCTGATAGATTTTGGAGTAAGTTCAACCAGTTCGTCCTCCTGAATGTACTCAAGAGCCTCTTCGAGTGAGAAAATAATTGGCGGAACAAGAACTGCCTTGTCATCTGTACCCGAAGCACGAACGTTTGTAAGTTTCTTGGTTTTGCAAAGGTTAATACCCATATCATCACCTCTTGAATTCTCACCAACCACCTGTCCGGCATAGATCTCATCACCCGGGTGAATAAAGAACTTGCCCCTGTCCTGGAGCTTGTCCATTGAGTATGCAATTGCTGTACCTGTATCAATAGATATCAGGGAGCCGTTGTTTCTTCTCTCAATTTCGCCCTTGAATGGCTCGTAAGCTTTAAAACGGTGAGACACAACTGCTTCTCCCTGAGTTGCAGTCATAAGATTGCTTCTCAGACCAATAAGTCCTCTTGAAGGAATATCAAAGTCAAGGTGTACCCTCTCCATTCTGTGTTCCATATGAAGAAGTGAGCCTTTGCGTCTTGTAACCATCTCAATAGCCCGTCCAACCATATCTTCAGGGAGGTCAATGGTTAAATGCTCAATTGGCTCGCATCTCTGTCCGTTTATTGTTTTATCAAGAACCTTAGGCTGACCAACCTGCAGCTCAAATCCTTCGCGCCTCATTGTCTCAATCAGAACAGAAATATGAAGCACTCCGCGTCCGTAAACCACAAATGAATCGGCAGTAAGCCCCTCTTTAACCCTGAGCGCAAGATTCTTCTCAAGCTCCTTCTCAAGCCTCTCCTTGAGGTGTCTTGAAGTTACAAGTTTACCTTCGCGGCCAAAGAATGGTGAATCGTTGATTGTAAAGAGCATACTCATAGTAGGCTCATCAATTGCGATTGGAGGAAGTGGCTGAGGATTCTCGGCATCTGCAAGCGTATCCCCAATTTCAAATCCCTCAATACCAACAACTGCACAGATGTCTCCGCTTATAACCTCATCTACCTTTATCTTTTCAAGTCCGGAAAAGATCATTACATCTTTAACCCGTACCTTTTCAAATGTCACTCCGTCTCTTTTGCAGAGAGTAAGATTCATTCCCGGTCTGAGTGCACCCCGGTGAAGTCTTCCGATTGCAATACGCCCCACATAGGGAGAGTATTCAAGAGAAGAGATAAGCAGCTGAGGTGTTCCCTCATATGCCTCCGGCTCAGGTACAACTTCAAGGATTGTATCAAGCAGTGCTGTGATATCATTTGTTGGAGTTTTCCAGTCAAGAGACATCCATCCCTGCTTAGCACTACCGTAAACTGTTTTGAAATCCAGCTGCTCCTCTGTGGCATTAAGGCTGAACATCAAATCGAAAACCTGCTCGTTCACCTCGTCGGGACGGCAGTTTGGTTTGTCTACCTTGTTAATTACAACAACGGGCTTTTTGCCCATTTCAATAGCTTTCTGAAGTACAAACCTGGTCTGGGGCATAGTGCCCTCGAACGCATCAACAAGAAGCAGAACACCGTCTGCCATGTTAAGAACACGCTCCACCTCTCCGCCAAAGTCGGCGTGGCCCGGAGTGTCAATAATGTTGATTTTGTAATCCTTGTAAGGTACCGATACGTTCTTGGCAAGAATTGTAATACCCCTCTCTCTCTCAAGGTCATTGCTATCCATTATAAGCTCTCCCAGCTTTTCTGCTTCTCTGGATATCTTTGCCTGGAGAATCATTCTGTCCACCAGTGTGGTTTTGCCGTGATCGACGTGAGCGATGATGGCAATATTTCTTATTTTTTGCATAATGTGGCCGCAAAAGTAGATATAAAATATTATTTTTGCCCCCGATTTCATAAAAAACTCCCATCTCATGACCGAAAAAATCCTTATTATTGATTTTGGATCACAGTTTACACAACTTATTGGAAGGCGACTTCGCGAGTTAAACGTTTACTGTGAGATAGTTCCGTTTAACAAAATTCCCAAACCGGACGAAAGCGTAAAAGGAATAATTCTTTCGGGAAGTCCGTTTTCTGTGAGGGAGTCAAATGCTCCACAGGTAGATCTTTCAGAAATTAAGGGAAAAATGCCGCTTATGGCAATCTGCTACGGGGCACAATATCTTGCAAAACATTTCGGAGGAGATGTTAATGCCTCAGTTGCGAGAGAATACGGCAGAGCAATGCTTACAATTGACGACAGCAGCTGCCCTCTCTTTGCCGGAATAAAATCAGGTTCACAGGTATGGATGTCACACGGAGATACTATCACGGCACTTCCAACCGGAGCTGTTCCGGTAGCATCAACAGGTGACATTAAAAATGCAGCATACAGAATTGAAGGAGAACAGACATACGCTGTTCAGTTTCACCCGGAAGTATACCATACAACCGAAGGAAGCAATATCCTCAGAAACTTTGCAATGAATATCTGCGGCTGTACAGGTGACTGGACACCCGATTCATTTATTGAAACAACAGTAAAAGAGCTTAAGGATAAACTTGGAAATGACAGAGTGATTCTGGGTCTGTCAGGCGGTGTTGATTCAACTGTCGCTGCGGTGCTCCTCAACAGAGCCATTGGCAGCAATCTTTACTGTATTTTTGTTGACAACGGCCTGCTAAGAAAAGACGAATTTGAATCTGTACTTCACTCATACAAGGATATGGGGCTGAATGTAATTGGAGTTGATGCGGGCGCAAGATTTATGGAGTCTCTCAGGGGAGTTTCAGATCCTGAACTCAAAAGAAAGGCAATAGGTAAAACCTTTATTGAGGTATTCGATACCGAATCTCATAAAATCGAAAATGTCAGCTGGCTTGCACAGGGTACAATCTATCCGGATGTTATTGAGTCAGTCTCTGTAAACGGTCCATCAGCAACAATCAAGTCCCACCACAATGTGGGAGGGCTCCCGGATTACATGAAACTGAAGATAGTTGAGCCACTCAGGTCACTGTTTAAAGATGAGGTAAGAAGAGTTGGGAGAGCACTGGGCATAAGGACTGAACTTATTTCCAGACATCCGTTTCCAGGCCCCGGTCTTGGTATAAGAGTTCTGGGCGAAATTAACGAAGAGAAATTAGCCATTTTAAAAGAGGCCGATGCAATTTTCATCAACTCTCTCAGAGAGAGCGGACTTTATAATGAAGTGTGGCAGGCAGCTACAATTTTATTGCCAATCAAGTCAGTTGGAGTTATGGGAGATGAAAGAACCTATGAATACACCATCGCATTACGGGCTGTAACATCAACAGATGGTATGACTGCAGACTGGGTTCACCTGCCATACGAGTTTCTGGCTAAGGTTTCCAATGACATTATAAATAAAGTTAAGGGGGTGAACAGAGTCGTATACGACATCTCTTCAAAACCCCCTGCAACAATAGAATGGGAATAATTCCCGTCTCTGCTACTTAACTTTTGTTGAATCGCAGCATGCTTTTGTAGAATCTGCATGTGTGTGAGTTGAATCACCACAGCAAGCCTTGGTTGAATCAGCTGCAGGAGTAGCAACCTCTTCTGTGTTTCTGTTTCCGCATGATACGCAAAGTGCCGCAAAGGCAAGAATCAATAGAGCTTTTTTCATAGTCTTGAAATTTGTTTTATGGGTTAGAAATTAATATTAATCCCGGCAGAAAAGAGCCGTCCGGGCATTGGAAATCCGTAATTGATAGTATAGTTTTCACCGGCAAGGTTATCACCCTTAATGAAGAGTGTTGTTGCAATTGCCCCGAACTTATGGTTCCACGATGCCGACGCATTTACAAGCATGTAGTTTTCCTCAGCAACAGGATTTGGCTGAAGTGAAACATAAAGGCCACCTGTATACTGTATACCTGCAGAGAAGCTGAAGGTTCCGGGAGCATATACTGCATTCAGGTTGAACATATGTTCAGGTGCTGCAAGCATTGGCTTGTCTGTTTTGAGATAAGAGTAATTTGATGAAAGCACCAGATTTGCCAGAACTCCCGCCTTCGCCTCAATTTCAAAACCTTTATTTGTAAACTCACCAGTATTTGTATTAACAGGTCTGCCGTCAACCATCGCAACCTGAATTAAATTATCTCCTGTAATCAGAAAGAGTGCGAGCTCTGCAGAAAATCTTCCTTCTGCAATACTCTGAATAAAAGAGAGCTCTCTGTTAAGAATCCTTTCCGGTTTCAGGCCCGGGTTCTGAGGAGGAAACATATACATCTCCCTGATGTTAGGGCTTCTGAATCCTTTAGATAAGATAAACTTTACAGTACTTCCCTTAAGCGGTCTGAGTGTTGCCCCTGCCTGCGGAATGAGTTCACCTCCAAATACGGAATTGTTTTCATATCTGAGTCCCCCGTTTAAAGTAAGGATGCTGAATAACTCCTGCTGAACAATTGCATATGCAGCGAGTTCTGAAACACTTTTATCCACAATTTGCACAGCAACGGCAGAGGATTCCGGCACAGGAACATTTGAAGCCTTTCCGCCCCAGTTCTTCCAGTCTGCGCCAACTGTTATCCTGTTCCCCTTAAAAGGAGAGAAACTTTCATAAAGCATAACGCCCATATTGTGGTCAAAAGAGGAGAAGAGAGTATTCCGCGGAGTCCCTCCGGCAAAATAACCGTCGTTTATCAGGTGATCACCAAAACCATAATAAGCCTTAATCATTCCGGACAGTTTGCCGGTACTGTTTTCAAGTGCAACCGAAGCTGAGCCGCGGAGAATATCTATTGTATTGTCGTAAATTGGCTTATCTGTACGTCCGGGATTCTGACCTTTTGTCTTAGCCAGGGATAGATCAGCTACCAGTCGGAATTTATTGCTGAATTTCCACGCAGCTTTAGCAAAACCATTGGTTATTCTGAAGGCCGAATTCTCTCTGTGTCCGTCTGTTCTGTCGTGGTTAACAGATACAAAAGAGGAGAATTTTCCATTTGACCAGCCATTGCTCACCAGATACTTCTGAGTATTGTAAGAGCCATACATTAAACGGACTCTTGTATCACTTCCGGGAGAATCCTGACTGTGGGTAATTACATTGATAATCCCTCCCGCAGCATTAGATCCGTAAATAAGAGAACCTGGCCCCCTGAGCACCTCAACCCTGTCTGCATCAGAAGCGACATATAAATCCGGCAGTGCATGGCCGAATATCCCGGCCCACTGAGGCTGACCATCCAGCATAAGCAGAACTTTATTACCCTGCCCCACCCCTCTGATATTTACAATACCGGCTGAACCCTCAGAGACTCCAAAGCCTGTTACCCCTTTCTGTGTAACAAACAGCCCCGGGACTTCACGGGAAACCACCGGCAGAAGTGCAGAATTTGCAGTTGCCTCAAGCCTTACAGACGGAACAACGGTAATTGTATTGGGTACCAGCCTGCGGTTGGTTACGCTCTTGGTAACAGTAACAACGGCTGAATCTATATTGCGGAATTTTATGGTATCTTCGGAAGATGCATACGAAGTTTCAGAGACTAACGCTATTGAAACAGGAAGCAACAGATGAAGGTATACGAACAATCGGGATCTTTTCTCGGTCATCGGTTTTCAGGTGTTTGAAATGCAAATATAACAATTCCTTTCAATCAACCGCGGGGATGAGCTCTCAGAATTCCCTCACGCCACCTTTCACTGTTAACATGGGTATAAATCTCTGTTGTAAGTATACTTTCATGCCCCAGCATCTCCTGTACAACCCTGAGGTCTGCACCGTTTTCCACAAGATGAGTAGCGAAAGAGTGACGGAAAGTATGAGGTGAAATTTCTTTGGTTACACCTGCATTCAGAGCCATTTTTCTAACCAGAATAAAGATCATCTCCCTTGAGAGTTTCCCTCCCCTCCTGTTCAGAAAAAGAATGTCTTCACATCCCTTTTTAATATTTTGAGTGCGTCTCTTTCCCATATAAAGGTTAACAGCTTCAATTGCCGGAGCACCAATCGGCACAAGCCGCTGCTTACTCCCCTTGCCGGTAATTCTCACGAATGATTCATTAAAAAAGAGATCAGAAATTCTCAGTCCGGTCAGCTCAGAAACCCTTAACCCGCATGAGTATAACACCTCTGCTATGGCTTTGTTCCTGTGCCCCTCATCAGCCGACAAATCTGCCGAGTTAATTATATCCTCAATTTCCTTTACCGAAAGCACAGATGGAAGGTATTGCTGAATCTTGGGCGGATCAATCTGCTCCGTTGGATCTTTCTGAATCTTTCCTTCCATCTCCAGATATTTGAAAAAAGCCCTCAGCGAGCTGATAAGCCTTGCCTGCGACCTTTTTGACAGCCCTTTTGAGATCTGTTCAGACAAAAATGCAGAAATCTGGCCGCTGTCTGCATATTCAGGAGAGAAGCCCTCTGATATGTTTTCTGAACAGTAAATCATGAACTTTTCCAGGTCAGACCTGTATGCAGAGATAGTGTTTGAAGAGAGTGACCTTTCCAAACGGAGGTATAAGCAGAATTCTGCTGCCAAATTGTTACGATTGTCGCTTTTCAAATAAAATTGAATTACTTTTGCAGCAAATTTAACGAGAATTATGGTGCAAAAGAAAACAAAAATTGTCTGTACTGTTTCCGACAGGAATTGCAGTACCGAATTCATTGAGTCCCTTTACAATGAAGGAATGAATGTGGTGAGAATCAACTCTGCGCACACTACACTGGACTCCTCTCTCGAGATTGTAAAGAACACAAGGAAAGTTTCCGACAAGATAGCTATCCTCATAGACACCAAGGGTCCTGAGATTAGAATTACTGAAATGAACCCTCCTGAAGGATTCAGGGTAAAGGCTGGTGATATTGTTTACTTTGCAGATGATATAAAGGGAATTTCTGGAAATTTCCTTCTCTACACAAATTATGGCGACTTTGTAAAGGATGTGCCAACAGGTGCAAATGTTCTTATTGACGATGGTGAAATCAAGCTGACCGTTATCGAGAAGAAAAACGGAAAGATGAAGTGCCTGGTAGAAAACGACGGCGTTATTAAAGGCAAAAAGAGCATCAATGTGCCTAATGTTTCCATTAAACTTCAGTCAGTTACTCAGAAAGACCATGATTTTATTGTATGGGCCATTGAGAATGACCTCGACTTTGTTGCTCACTCATTTGTCAGAAGCAAAGCAGACCTGGACGAGGTAAACAAAATTATAAAGAAATACGACAGCCATCTGAAGGTGATAGCCAAAATTGAAAACAGAGAGGGTGTGGACAATATTGATGAGATTCTGGACAACTGTTACGGAGTTATGGTTGCCAGGGGCGACCTTGGTGTGGAGATAGAGGCAGAAAAAATTCCGGTTATTCAGAGAAGTATAATCAGAAAAGGGCACACCAAGCAGAAACCTGTTATTATTGCAACACAGATGCTGCACACTATGATTGACAACCCCCGTCCAACAAGGGCCGAGGTAAGTGATGTGGCAAATGCTATTTATCAGAGTACAGATGCAATTATGCTCAGCGGAGAGACTGCAAACGGGAAATATCCGGTAGAAGCAGTTAAGACTATGACCAACATTGCTCTCGAAATTGAACAGCAAATTAATCCTTCTACAGACATTAAACTTGAAAATGTAACCTGGCATACCGCAGAGGTCCTGGCAAGGTCACTTGTATATGCAACATGTCAGTTACCAATTAAGGCTATTGTAATTGACACCATGACAGGTCGCACCGGTCGTTATGTATCTGCATTCAGACCAAAGGTTCCGATTTTCTCAAAGTGCTACAAGCCTTATGTTATGAGAGAGCTGGCCCTGTCATACGGAGTATACAGCTACTTTGTCTCACCTGCACCATCCAAGGACGATTTTGTAAAGGAGTCTGCTCAAACCCTTCTTGATGAGAAGATGGTATCTACATCAGATATGATTGGAGTACTCGCCGGCAGCTTTGGTGTGCAGGCAGGTGCCTCTTTCATAGAAATCAGTACTGTAGAGAGAATGATATCATAACAGGAGAAACCTGTTACTCTTTTTTATCTGAAAAATATTTACAAAATGCACTGAGGCCGCACCCGGTGCATTTTGGTTTTCTGGCCACACAAACATACCTGCCGTGAAGAATCAGCCAGTGATGTGCAATTGCCCTTTCGTGCTCCGGAATATTTCTGGTCAGGTCATTTTCAACCTCCAGAACATTTTTGCCCCTGGAGAGACCCAACCTGCGTGAAACACGAAAGACATGTGTATCAACAGCGATAACAGGCTTTCCGTAGATCACAGATGCAATAACATTGGCCGTCTTTCTTCCGACTCCGGGGAGGAGCTGAAGTTCTTCCGGATCCTCCGGCACTACAGATCCAAAGCGCTCTGCAAGCATTCTGGACATACCTGAGAGGTGCCTGCTTTTATTGTTGGGGAATGTAACTGAGGAGATTAAAGATAGCAACTCATCCTGAGAAGCCTCAGACATGGACCTGGCATCAGGATACTTTTCAAACAATTTTGGAGTTACGAGATTAACCCGCTTGTCTGTACACTGTGCCGAGAGAATAACGGCAACTACTAGTTCAAAGGGATTTCTGAAATGGAGCTCCGTCTCTGCAACTGGCATATTTTGGGCAAACCACTCAAGCACTCTGCCGTATCTCTCCTCTCTTTTCATTATAAAAAAAACTTATTCCAGAATACCCTCCTCAAGCAGCTGAGACATATCAATCTCCTGCATTGCTTCAATCTCTGTACAGGTAAGGTTTTCACACATCATAACCCTTCCCGGGTACCTTTTGACAATTGACCGGTTGTGTGTTACAATTATAATCGCAGGACTCTCTTCCCGGTGAATCTTCATAAGAAGGTTCATTATATCGTTTGCCGTTTCTGTATCAAGATTACCCGTTGGCTCATCTGCCAGAATTATTTCAGGATTGTTAAGAAGAGCTCTGGCAATTGCCACTCTCTGCTGCTCACCGCCGGAAAGCTGATGTGGCATTTTGTGCGCCTTAAGCTGCATCCCCACACTTTCAAGTCTTGACTTTATAATGGAATCTATATCGTGTGCAGCTTTCCAGCCTGTGGACTGAAGGACAAACTTAAGGTTTTCATATACACTTCTGTCCGTAAGGAGCTGAAAGTCCTGAAAAACCACTCCAATCTTTCTTCTCAGCAGGGGAATCTCTTTCTGCTTAATATTTCTCAGGTCAAAACCAGCAACAGTTGCCTCTCCCTTTGTCAGCGGAATCTCAGCAATCACAGATTTTATGATTGAGGTCTTTCCGCTTCCCACCCTTCCAATGATATAGAGCAGCTCTCCCCTTTTCACTTTAAGATTAAGCTCGGAAACTATCAGGCTCTCCTCTTTGACGATGTCTGCACCGCTAATGGATATTATAGGTTCAAAAGGCTCTGTCGGCATAATATTTGACTGTTAATTCATGCAAATTTACTAAATTTGCTCTATTCATAAAAAGAAATCAGAAATGATTATAAACAGAAGGTTATTGCAGACCATTGCGGTCATGGCTGTACTTGTATCTCAGATTACACCTGCAGCCTTTTCACAGGAGAGAGAGGACTTCCGCAGCAAGATAGAAAAGGCTAAACAACTTTACGACAAAGCACTTTACCCTGCATCATACAAAGAGATTACAGAAGCACTCTCAGAAGCACGCTCCTCGTCTCTCTCTGAATATGCAGACGCCGAGGCACTTGCCGTTCTTTGTGCAATTGAGATGCAAATGCCAAACAGCGAGGGGCTGGTAAGTGAATATCTGAGCAAGTATCCATATTCAAGTGAAAAGGAGACAATTCTCCTCAGACAGGCTGCATACTACTTCAATCTTCAGGATTATGTGAGGTCATTCGAAATTTTATCCTCAATTAACCAGAATAGCCTCTCCTCTGCCCAGAAGACGGAGTTCAGCTTCAGGCTAGGATACTGCCACATGAGGACAGGCAGGCTTGATGAGTCTGGAAGATTGTTTGGAGAGGTTATTAAGGCTCCGTACAGCACTTACACTAATCCCTCAAAATACTATATAGCCTATGTAGCTTACATGCAAAAGGATTTCCGCAAGGCTATCGAACTCTTTTCAAAAATTGAGGGAGACCCGCGTTTTTCTGTTCTGGCATCATATTACTCGCTCGAATCCAGATTTATGCTCAAGGATTATGAGTATGTCACATCTAAGGGAGAGATGCAGTTTAAGGCACTTTCGGGAGAATTCCGCACAAAGGCTGCCAGAATTCTCTCTGAGGCATTTTTTGCAAACGGCAATGTTGAAAAGGCAAACTACTACTTTGAACAGTTCTCTTTTGCCAGCCGCGATCTGAGCCGCAATGACATGTACTATTCGGGAATCATCGCCTATTCAATGAAAAACTTTCCGCAGGCTATCGCAGCCTTCAATAAACTGGGAGAAAGCAATGATACCATAAGTCAGAACGCACAATACCACCTTGGTCACAGCTATATTCAGACCAAAAACAAACAAAGTGCTCTTGTGGCTTTCAGAAATGCTTCAAGATACACCTTTGACCCTGCAATAAGGGAGGACGCGATGTTCAATTATGCCAAGCTCTCATTCGACCTAAACTCAGACATTACAGCTTTCAGGCAGTATCTCTCTGAATTCTCACCTGCAGATTCAAAGTATAACGAAATTCAGAATTACATAGCATCAGCTTCACTGCTTGCAAAAGATTACAAGGCAGCCATAGAGGCTTTAAGGCTCATCAGGTTTCCGCAGCAGCGCGACATGGTAAATCTTCAGAAAGCTGCTTTTTTGAGGGGAATGCAGCTTATTGAACTTGGGGCATACAGAGATGCCGTCCCAAATCTGGAACTGGCAGTGAACAACGGAAATTACAATCAGCCTGTAAGAGATCTTGCCAGACTCTGGCTTGCAGAGGCATACTACAGAGACAATCAGTTTTCAAAATCTGCCGAGCTTAACCTGATACTGGCAAATAACAGCAGATTCAGACAAACACCTGAATACCCTCTTGCACTCTATAATCTGGCATACTCTTATTTCAAGAATGGCAATTTTGCCCAGGCAGAGCAGTGGTTTTTAAAGTATATCGCATCGCCGGGCAATACAGGCTACACATCAGAAGCAAAATTAAGGCTTGGTGACGCCTTGTTTATGCAGCGCAAATATCAGGCAGCAAGTGACTATTTTTCTCAGGTCTCCTCTTCAGACATTAACGCATATACTTATGCCAGATACCAGACTGCTGTTGCCAGAGGACTTATGGGAGATGATGCCGGAAAAATTTCAATTCTTAAATCACTTGCTTCGTCGGGAGAGAGAAGCAGGCTGCACCCGGAAGTTGTTTATGAACTTGGCAGAACATTGGTTCAGACAGGGGACAACTCAGGAGCAAAAGGATATTTTCAGGAGTTAACGAACAGACACAGGGAGAGCAGTTATTTTCCAAAAGCGCTTCTTGAGCTTGGACTTATAGCCCTCAATAACGGCTCCCAGGAAGAGGCAATTGGATACTACAAGCAGATACTGGAGGTTGCGCCACAGTCACAGGAGGCACAGGATGCAATAGCCGGACTTGAAAATATCTATCAGGAGAGAGGAGATGCAGAGGAGTTCCTCAGCTACCTGGATAATACAGGACTCTCTAAAGCCAGAAGCACAGACGACCGGGAGCTGATTCTCTTTGCATCTGCAGAGAAGCTTTACCTCTCAGGAAACTACCCCGGAGCCCTGAGCTCTCTCTCATCGTTCCTGGCCCGTCACCCCAACAGCAGCAAAAAGGCGCAGGCCTGGTTCTACATGGGTGATTCTTACAACAGGACCGGAAAACCTGAGCTTGCAATTGACTCATACAGGAAGGTAATGGAGACAGGTGAAGGTTCATTTACTGAGCTAGCCACACTCAATTATGCAAGACTCTCCTATCAGCTTGAAAATTACAAACAGGCTCTGGAGGGATACTCATCGCTAATGCTTATTGCAAGACTTGAGAACAACAGAACAGAGGCACAAATGGGTCGTCTTAACTCATTCTATATGGATAAACAATGGGAAAATGCCGTTGCAGAATCGAAGAGAATTGACACCAGAAATCTGTCTGAGACACAAAAGAGCCGGGTGAAATATATTGAAGCAAAGTCTCTTTTCCTTACAGGCAACAGAACAGAGGCACTTCCTCTTCTCAGAGAACTTTCAAAAAACAAGATTGGGGCAGAGGGCGCAGAGGCTGCCTTCCTGCTTATTTCAAATGCCTTTGACAACGGGGATTTTACCACTGTTGAGAAAGAGACATTTGCATTTTCTGACTCCGGTTCTCCTCAGACATACTGGCTGGCCAAAAGTTTTATACTCCTGGGTGACACCTATGCAGAGAAGGAGAACTGGGAGCAGGCAAAAGCAACTTACGAAAGTATTCTTGAGAGTTACAAGCCACGGGAGGCTGATGACATCGCAGACCAGATAAGGATGAGACTTAGCAAACTTCAAAACAGATAATGAGAATGAAAACAAAATACATTATACCAAAACTGACTTCATTCACTGCAATTACTGCTATGATAATGCTAACCGGAGGTTCAGCAGATGCTCAGCAGAAAATTGACCCAACACTTGAGGTTAAGCGTGAATTTGACGGAAAGCTTATGGAGATTCAGAAGAGCAGGCTGAATACCTCATTTGCCGACTCCATAGCAAACTTTAATCTGTCGTTTGACTATACAATTTTCAACAAGCCTGTGAGAGACCTTTATGAGTTTTCTCCACTCCCCTCTGCACAGATTGAGAGGAGTGGCAAACCTAAGTTTCCGGTTTTTCAGGCAGACATATCTGCAGGAGCACCCTTCTCACCGCAGGCAAAGGTTTATTATCAGCCTAACCTCCCCACAGGACTGTCACTGCTGGTTCACGGCAGCCACGAATCCTGGTTTGGCAAACTCCCTTCCGTAACAGTATCCGGCGATGAAGCACTTACTACAGCAAATAATGTTTCTGCCCCATCATGGAAAAATGACATAGGAACAATGTTTGGATATTCATGGAACAAGGGAAGAGCCGGAATCAAGCTGAATTACGAAAACAATCTGGCGAGTTTTCACGGATTTACAGATGAAGATATGCCTGCACCTCTTGACGACATAAGAGTTGTGGCCGGTTTCCCTATAAGAAACCACTCAAAGTACTCAAACAGGTATATGATTGATTCTCTCTCCAGAACTTTTAATATTTTTAAAGGAGGACTCTTCGTTAAATCTGCAAACGCCTCTCCAAAGGCATTTCATTACAACGTTGAACTGGATTACAGCAACCTTTCTGACAGGGGAACGTATATGAATTCCTATGAAATTAATCCGCTGCTTAGCATAATTGTTCCGGAGAAAAGCAGAAAGGAAAATCATATAAGGGCTAAGGCAGATTTTGGTCCCAGCTTCGCAAAGGATCATAAATTTCTGGCCGGAGTGGAATTTGAGACCGCAAACAGTGCAGGAACAGACACTCTTGGAAGAAGCTCCCTCACTGTTCATCCAAGATACCTTTTCACAAGGGGAAGATGGGTTCTGGAGGCAGGAATTAAAATCAATAAATTCTGGGAACCATACGATGAGGGATTTAATTTTTTCTTTAGCGGAAAGGCCTCAATAGAGCTTGTTAAAAATTCACTCTGGTTTTATGCCATTGCAGACGGAGGCAATAATTTCCGCACATACGCAGAGATGTTGCAGCAGAACAACTGGGTAGATGCAGAGGCTCCAATCAGAAATACCGTAACTCCTTTTTCCGGCAGAGCCGGATTAAAGGGCCAGCTTGCAGACAGATTATCGTTTCATGTGTACGGAGGTTATGCCACATACAAAGATCAGATCTTTTACATGGCATACGATGACACAACAATGTTTGGAATCCGTAATGCATTTGGCACCTCATACGCAAAACAGGAGAGATTTACAGCCGGAGGCGAAATTTCGTGGAAATCCGACAGTTTTGATGCAGGAGCAAGTGCTGAGTACAACCACTGGTCAAGAAGCGACTCTCTCCCCTCTTATCACTACGCTCCGCTGGAACTTAAGATGCATGCGAGCTATAACTGGAGAGAACGAATCTTTGCAGGAATAAGGCTTTCACACAGGTCAAAGGTTCCCGTTCTGGAGAAGTTTTCAGACCCGGTAAAGGTATCTGACCCGGGAGTTGTTTACGCCCGTTCATTTACCCGTCTGGACCTGAATGCCAGCTATGTATACAATAAAACCTTTGCCTTTTATCTGAACATCAACAACTTGCTCAATTCAAAAGGAATCACATACATGAATTATGCACAAAGAGGTATAAATGCTCAGGCGGGCGTTGTTATAACTCTTTGATATTCTATATTTTACAACATTTTAAAAACCTGATAATTTCTCGAAAATTATTAGGTTTTTTTATCCCTTTTCATTAACTTTGTAACCTTAAAACAGAGATTGGAAAAAGATGATTGAAAATGGATCCCAGACAGGCAGCGGACAATATTCTGCTGACAGTATTCAGGTATTAGAAGGATTGGAGGCGGTAAGAAAACGCCCGTCAATGTATATAGGAGATGTAGGAAGCAGAGGATTGCACCACCTGGTGTACGAGGTTGTGGACAACTCCATCGACGAAGCTCTGGCAGGCTACTGTACAGAAATCGAAGTCAAAATTAATCCTGACAATTCAATTACAGTTGAGGATAACGGAAGGGGTATTCCCACAGGCATGCACGAGAAAGAGGGCAGGTCTGCACTTGAGGTTGTACTTACTGTTCTTCACGCAGGTGGAAAATTCAGCAAAGATTCATACAAGGTATCCGGTGGTCTTCACGGCGTAGGTGTATCCTGCGTAAATGCTCTTTCTGTCCATCTGACAGCAGAGGTGCACAGAGATGGTCAGCACTTTATTCAGGAGTTTGAACGCGGAATTCCGCTTTATCCTGTAAAAGTTGTTGGAGACTCAGATAAAAGAGGAACAATAATTACTTTCAAGCCAGACAGCGAAATTTTTGTACTTGGCACTGAATATAATTATGAAATTCTTGCAACAAGACTAAGAGAACTTGCATACCTTAACAAGGGAGTCAAACTTGTACTTGAAGATTTGCGGGACAATGACAACTCAGAAGAGGGCGAAGCCTCAGAAAGCAAGAGCAGAAGAGAGGTATTCCACTCAGAACTTGGATTGCTGGAGTTTGTCAAATATCTCGACGGAACTCGCGAAAAACTTACAGAGAAACCAATCTATCTGGAGGGAGACAAAAGCGGTATTCCTATTGAGATTGCAATGCAATACAATACAGGTTTTACAGAAAATATCCACTCTTACGTTAACAATATTAACACAATTGAGGGGGGTACTCACCTTTCCGGTTTCCGCAGGGGACTTACAACAACTCTCAAAAATTACGCAGATAAAAACGGACTGCTTACTAAGCTGAAGTTTGAAATTGATGCTGCCGACTTCCGTGAGGGTCTTACTGCTATTATCTCCGTTAAGGTTCAGGAGCCTCAGTTTGAGGGTCAGACCAAAACCAAACTCGGTAACTCAGAGGTTATGGCTGCCGTATCTCAGGCTACAACCGCAGCTCTTGAAAACTACCTCGAGGAGAATCCAAAGGACGCAAAAAACATTGTAGATAAGGTTATTCTTGCAGCAACAGCCAGACACGCAGCCAGAAAAGCACGTGAAATGGTTCAGCGTAAAACAGTTATGTCAGGAGCGGGACTTCCAGGCAAACTGGCAGACTGCAGCGACAGAGACCCGGAAAAATGTGAGGTATTTCTGGTTGAGGGAGATTCAGCGGGTGGTACTGCAAAGACCGGCCGCGACAGAATGTTCCAGGCAATTCTTCCGCTCAGGGGTAAGATTCTGAATGTTGAGAAGGCAATGGAGCACAAAGTATTCGAAAGTGAAGAGATCAGAAATATCTATACTGCGCTTGGTGTGACAATAGGAACCGAAGAGGACAGCAAGGCGCTCAACCTATCAAAACTCCGTTACCATAAAGTGATAATAATGACCGATGCCGATGTCGACGGAAGTCACATTGCCACTCTTATTCTGACATTCTTCTTCAGACATATGCTTGACCTTATTAAAAACGGCTATGTATACATTGCAACTCCTCCTCTCTACCTCGTTAAAAAGGGTAAACAGGAGCGCTATTGCTGGACTGAAGATGAGAGGAAAGAGGCTGTTCTCGCAATAGGAGGCGGCAAAGAGTCAGGAGTTGGTGTACAGAGGTATAAAGGTCTCGGAGAGATGAATGCTGTTCAGCTTTGGGATACCACAATGAATCCCGAGACAAGGATACTTCGTCAGGTTACTATCGACAATGCCGCCGAGGCCGACAGAATCTTCTCAATGCTAATGGGAGATGAAGTTCCTCCAAGAAGAGAATTTATTGAGACACACGCTAAATACGCAAATATTGATGCTTAGAGAATTATCGGTTGCCCTCTTTACTGTTGCAGCCATCGCTTATTTTTGCACACCCGCAGAAGCCGGGACACCCAAAAGAAGAGATGAATCTGCAGGAGCGGCAATCAATATCCCCACATTTAAACTAAATATTCCGCCTCTTGCGGCGAATTACGACTCCCCAATTTTCAAACCGACATTTTCCACTCCGGTTCCAAAGATTTTCGACTTTATGAGAAATGTCGAATTCACTGACATGCCGGAAGAGTACGACATCTGGAGCGACAACAAGGTTAATCCGTATCAGGTAGATCTTGTAAATATGAAGGACACAGTTCTCATAGATCTAAGTACCTTTTCACATCCCGGTTCAAGACAGGTGACTTCAGATTTTGGCTTCAGAAAGTGGCGTTACCATTACGGAATTGACCTTAAAGTTGATAAAGGAGACAGTGTTTACTGCGCCTTTGATGGTGTAGTAAGAATTACCAAAAGGGCCCGTGATTACGGATACTATGTTCTGGTAAGACATATGAACGGCCTCGAAACCCTTTATGCCCACCTGAGCAGAATCCTTGTTAATCCGGGAGATACTTTAAAGTCCGGCGGACTGCTTGGACTTGGCGGAAGCACCGGACGTTCAACCGGAAATCATCTTCACTTTGAGACAAGGTACCTTGGAAATCCAATCAACCCCAATGATTTGATTGACTTCTCGAAATACTCGGTCAAAAACAATATCCTACTTCTCAATGCAAAGCATTTTGAATATAAAAAGGAGATTGCAAAAATACGTTACTGGACAATCCGCAAAGGAGACACACTGGGAAGAATTGCAATGAGAACAGGAGTTTCAGTAAGCAAACTATGCTCATTAAACGGCATCAGAAAGACATCTTTATTAAGGATAGGAAGACGACTACGATATACCTAAACATTTATTAATAATGGATATTTTTGAAAGAATAAAGAACGACGAGGGCGGTCCGCTCGGACAATACCGCAAAAAAGCCCACGGATATTTCATGTTCCCGAAACTTGAAGGACAGATTCAGCCACGAATGACATTTAACGGCAAAGAGGTCCTTGCCTGGACATTCAACAACTACCTTGGTCTTGCGAACCATCCTGAGGTCAGAAAGGCCGATGCCGATGCTGCTGCCAAATGGGGTCTCGGTTATCCTATGGGAGCCAGAATGATGTCCGGCCAGACTGCACTTCACGAGCAGCTTGAGAGAGAGCTTGCAGAATTTGAACTTAAAGAGGATGCTTACCTCTTCAATTTTGGATACCAGGGAATGGTTTCCACAATTGATGCACTGGTAAACAGGCACGATATTATTGTATATGACTCAGAAGCTCACGCCTGCATTATGGATGGCGTCCGTCTTCATATGGGCCAGAGAATTGTATATCCGCACAACGATATTGAAAAGTGCGAGAAGGCTCTTGCCCGTGCAACCAAGCTTACACAGGAGACCGGCGGCGGTATCCTCCTCATAACAGAGGGAGTATACGGAATGACCGGCGACCTTGGTATTCTTGACAAAATTGTGGAGTTAAAGAAAAAGTACAGTTTCAGAATTCTTATTGATGATGCCCATGGCTTTGGTGTAATGGGTGAAAACGGCAGGGGCACTTCCGAGCACTATGGTGTAATGGATCAGATTGACCTCTATTTTGGAGCATTCGCAAAAGCAATGGCCTCTATTGGAGGATTCGTTGCCGGAGACAAACATATAATCAACTACCTCCGCTACAACCTGCGCTCTCAGATTTATGCAAAATCACTTCCTATGCCGCTTGTAGAGGGTAACCTCAAAAGGCTTGATATGATTCGCACTATGCCTGAACTTCGCGAAAAACTCTGGACAATAACCAGGGCACTGCAGGTTGGACTCAGAGAGAGAGGTTTTGACATTGGTAAAGCAGAGGCTTGCGTAACACCTGTGTTCCTTCAGGGTAATGTTGCAGAGGCAACAAACATTCTGATTGACCTGCGTGAAAATCACAAGATTTTCTGTTCAGTTGTAGTTTATCCGGTAGTTCCAAAGGGAGTTATTATGTTCAGGATTATCCCTACTTCAATGCACTCTCTTGAAGATGTAGAGTACACACTGAATGCATTTGGCAAGATTGCAGAAAACCTTGAAAAGGGAGCCTACAAATCTGAAGAGATGCAGGATAAATCTACTGAAAAGACTGTATAAGCTTTTCAATCAATCAGATAATGAATAGTCTCAGAGATAAGGTAGTAATAATTACAGGTGCAAGTTCCGGAATTGGAATGGCTGCTGCCCAAGCTTTTGCCGCGCAAGGTGCAAAAGTTGTAATTGCGGCAAGAAGCATAGAAAAACTAATAGCACTTGAACATCAGCTGTCTCATCTTACAGAGGTTCTGCCTGTGAAAGCAGATGTCACCTCAGAACAGGATTGCAAAAATCTTGTTGAGCACACAGTTGCCAGATTCGGTAAAATTGACATTCTGGTTAACAATGCAGGTATCTCCATGAGAGCCATGTTTCGTGACCTCGATCTGAGCGTAATAAAAAATCTGATGGATGTAAATTTCTGGGGCACGGTATATTGTACAAAATATGCCCTGCCCCATATTTTAAAAACTCAGGGCTCTGTTGTAGGAGTTATTTCAATTGCCGGTTTCAAAGGTCTGCCTGCCAGAACCGGTTATTCAGCTTCAAAATTTGCTGTTTACGGATTCCTTGACACACTCAGGATTGAACATCTGAAGGATAATCTTCATGTAATGATTTTTGCTCCGGGATTTACTGCTTCAAACATCCGTGAAAGTGCCCTAACTGCAGATGGAAGCCATCAGGGAACTACTCCAAGGGACGAATCTAAAATGATGAGTGCAGAGGAGTGTGCGAACCACCTCATAAGGGGCATTAAAAAAAGAAAAGCACAGGTAGTGCTTACTTTTATTGGCAAACTTACCGTGCTTTTGAATAAATTTATTCCAAGAGTTGTTGACCGTCTGGAGTACAACTTCATGAAAAAGGAGCCGGACTCTCCTTTAAAATAGTCAGAGAACAGATTTAATATTCTCCGCAATCCCTTTAACCAGTACTCTTTTGGCATTCTCTCCCGCCCATCCTATATGGGGAGTAAGAATCAGCCTTTCACTATCCTTTACCTTAAGATACGGATGATCTGAAGGTATTGGCTCCTGCACAAATACATCTGTTGCGGCACCTCCAATAATCCCCTGGTCAATTGCATCTGCAAGGTCAGATTCATTTATAATCCCTCCCCTGCCCATATTCATAATAATTGCAGTTGGTTTCATAAGCCTTAGCTCACTGATAGTTATAAGATTATTTGTTTTCTCATTAAGCGGAGCGTGGATGGAAATTATATCACATTCTCTTAACAATTCACTGAGTGAGAGAGCCGGATATTCACTGCAGTGAGCAACTCCGGAAGTGGAATAGTAGCAAACATCTGCACCAAATGCAGCTGCTACTGAGGCAACTTTTTTTCCTATTGTACCCATACCAATGATTCCAAACTTCTTGCCGGCAATCTCAGTAAAGGAGCGGCCGGTATCGGTAAAATGGAGACTTTTTGAGTAAACTCCGCTCTTTACGCATGTATCAAAATATGCCGAATGGTTCATTAGCGCAAGCAAAGAGCCAAAGGTAACCTGTGTAACGCTGTCAGTTGAGTATCCCACAACATTTTTAACCGGTATTCCTCTGCTGTTTGCATATGGAATATCTACATTATTAGTGCCGGTGGCAGCTACACAGATAAGTTTAAGAAGAGGTGCGGAATCAATCTGTTCTGCAAACATCTTTACTTTGTTAACTATTACAACATCTGCATCAGAAACTCTTTCAGGAATAAGTTCCGGAGATGTGTGGGGGTACAGTACAAGTTCACCCTGTGCCTCAATCTCATTATAGTTTACACTGTCACCCAGTGTAGCGGAGTCAAGAAAAACTATCTTCATTTTGCAACTTTTATATAAAAGAAGAAGCGCTTAATTATAAGCGCTTCTTTTTCAGTGAATTATCCTTGGTGCCCAGAACAAGACTCGAACTTGCACACCTTTACGGCACTACCCCCTCAAAGTAGCGTGTCTACCAATTTCACCATCTGGGCGGTTAGGGAGTGCAAAGATAATAGTGTTTTTGATATTTTAAAATACTTTCTGAAAAAATTCGTAACTTAGCGTAATATTTAATGAATAAACGGCATGAACGACAACTTTAAAAAACAGATTGCAACAATTGACGACCTCACAGAGATTGGAGAGATTCTCTCTGAAAGCACCGAACTCCGCGACAGAGTTGCCAAATTTGCAAAAAGTCCGTTCGATACGCAGTTTGCCAGGGACGGGCACAACGTACCTATGAATTTCGTCAAAAAGGGAGACACAATATACCTGCTGGGCGAATACAGAACTCATGTTAAGGACAACAGTTCCCTTCTTGAAATCCTGTACGATGCTATCTCTCAGGAGATGGTTACCAGCGCACATATACTTGATAAAACAGGACTCTTCTGCGGACTCATTGAGTCGTGCGGAGTTAAAAAGCTTGGATTTGACATAACAGGCGATGCAGAGATCAATGACAAGGACTTTCTCTTCCGGGATAAAAATTCAGCAATACTCATAAGTGTATCGGCAGATAAAGAGGGTAAGTTTGTTGACTTTATTTACAACAACGCTTTGCCACTTACGCTGCTGGGCCACGTAACAAAAGGTGAGCTCCGGATGGACGATACATCATTTGGTTTCATTTCAGACTATATCGGGTAATATGGGAGAGGGTATCCGTAAAGAGAGGGGAACGATATCGGCAATGTTCAACAGTATTGCCGGCAGCTACGATTTTCTGAACCATTTGCTGTCAATGGGTATTGACAAAAGGTGGAGAAAGAGACTAATCCGTGAGGTGATGAAAAAGAACCCCGCTACCGCACTTGATGTGGCAAGCGGAACCGGTGACATTGCCATTGCACTGTATAACAGGAATATTAAGGTTACCGGCATAGACATTGCTCAGAAAATGCTGGACAGGGCAGTTGAAAAGTGCTCAAAGCTTTCTGAGGAGAAGACTCCCAGACCGGAATTTGTACTGGCATCTGCAGATGAAATTCCATATCCGGAATCAAGTTTCAATCTGGTTACCATTGGCTTTGGAATCAGAAATTTCGAGAACAGGCCACAGTCTCTCTCAGAAATTTTCCGGGTACTTACACCTGGCGGTGAACTAGCAATTCTTGAGTTTGCATCTCCAAAAAATAAAATCTGGAGATCTCTCTATACATTTTACTTCCACAATATCCTGCCAATAATCGGAAAGATTATTTCCAGGGATATGGGTGCATACACCTATCTTCCAGAATCTGTCAGCGAATTTCCTCAGTACGAGGCATTCTGTTCAGAGATGGAGAGAGCAGGATTCAAAGCCGTAAGATTCAGACCTCTTACCGGTGGTGTCGCTGTACTTTATACTGCAGAAAAAATGTAAGGAGGAGAGGATATGACATACTGGGAGATGATATCTGTCATTTTGTATTTGTCATACCTTGTTTTGGCTATATATGCCTCTCTTGCAATTATTTACAAAAAACTCGATCCTGTAAAATCTCTCTCATGGATTGTGGTAATTCTTATGCTGCCTTACATTGGACTCATCCTCTACATATTTTTTGGTCAAAACTTCAGAAAAACCAAGATATACAACAGAAAGGGTGTAAGGGACGAGCGTTTCCGCAGGCTTAACAGTTACAGACAACTTAAGGAATTCAACAGTAAACCGGAACTTCTGCCGGATGAGCTGCAGAAATACAGAAAGCTCATTAACCTTAATATTCGAGGGAATAAAAGCGTTCTTGGCGTCAACTCGCAAATAGAGATATATTTCTCCGGAAGAGAGGCGCTCGATGCTATGCTGACATCTATTGGAGAGGCAAAACAGCATATCCATCTCCAGTCTTATATAATCGAAGATGACTTAACGGGAAACAGATTCAAGGATCTGCTCATTGAAAAGGCAAAATCCGGAGTAGAAGTCAGGCTAATTTATGACGATGTTGGGTGCTGGAATCTCCCCGCACCATTCAGGGAGCAGCTTATTAAAGCAGGTATAGAGGTACTCGCATTCGCTCCTGTAAGATTCCTTTCTCCCACTTCAAGAATCAACTACAGAAATCACAGAAAGATTCTTGTTGTGGACGGAGTGGTGGGATTCCTGGGGGGAGTTAACATTGCAGACAGGTACTACAACGGAGGCAATTTCGAAGAGTGGCGGGACACACATATGAAAATTGCAGGAGAATCTGTATCATCACTGCAGTCAAGTTTTCTTCTTGACAGGTACTTTATAATAAATCAGCAGTTCCGAAGAAAGAAAAAATACTATCCTCCTATTAACAACCAAAGTATAAAATTAGATGCTCCGGAACAGCGCTACTATTCTCAGATAATTGTTTCGGGTCCGGACAGTGACTGGTCAAGTATTATGCAGTGCTATCTGGGTGCAATCTCAAAAGCTACAAAGCATATATATCTCATTACACCATATTTCACACCAAACGAAACCCTGCTGAATGCCCTTAAAATTGCTGCACTGGGAGGTGTTGATGTATGTCTGATGATTCCGGAAAAGGGAGACTCCCCCGTTACACACTGGTGCTCTCTCTCATACGCTGCCGAGATGCTTGAGGCCGGAGTCAAGGTCTACCTATTTTCAAAGGGATTTAACCACTCAAAAGTTATCAGCATTGACGGAGAATTCTGCATTGTTGGCTCTGCCAATTTTGACAACCGCTCCATGGAACACAATTTTGAAATTACAAGTATTATATACAACAGTGAAATAACACTGAAACTTGACAGACAATTTCTTAAGGATACAGAGAGGTGCATCTCTCTGGCCGGTTCAAAATGGGCCAGAAGAGGCTTCAAGAATCAAGTCAAGGAATCATTTGCAAGGCTGCTTAGCCCTCTGCTTTAAACAACAGAATCATGAAAAAAACTATAGCCCTGATTTTGGCAACCCTCATTACCACAGGTGTCTCATCAGGACAAATTGCCACATCTCAAACTGCCGGGCAACTGCAGAAATATTCGAATCTTCAGAATAATCAGAAGTTGTTTACAAAAGAGAACGGTAAACGCCTGATACTCCCCGCCACTCTCATAGTTGCCGGTACAGCAATGTACGGTAATCCCGGAAAAAAATTTCAGAATCTCAGAGACAATTATACTGCCGGTTTTTCAACCGGATTTGACGAGTACTTACAATATGCTCCTGTTGCAATGCTTTACGGAATGAAGGTTTCAGGCATTGAGGGAAAGAGTGACTGGGTAAGGCTGATTACTACAAATGCTATATCTGCCGTAATAATGGCAGGAACGGTAAATGCAATCAAATATACAGTGAAGGAACCCAGACCGGATGGTTCAAGAGACAACGGATTTCCAAGCGGCCACACTGCTCTCGCCTTTATGAGTGCAGCAATGGTTCATCATGAATACGGAATGACAAGATCTCCGTGGTATTCTGTTGCTGCATACGGAATTGCCTCCTCGACCGCTGCAATGCGGGTGATGAATAACAGCCATTATGTTCATGATGTTATTATGGGTTCAGGTATGGGTATTCTCTCAACTGAGCTGGGATATATGTTTGCAGATCTCATATTTGGGAAAAAGAGGCTGCTCAGGGAGGAGTTAAAGGAGACATTCATTCAGGTACCCGAGTCTCCTTATTCTTATCTTGGAAGCGCTCTTGGATTCACAAAAATTCAGGGAGTAATAACCATGTCCGGAAGAGAGTTCCGGGCCTTTGCCGGAACCTCAGCGTCTGTCGAAGGAGCGTTTTATTTCAGGAACAGAACAAAATCAGATAAAGCCCGCTTTGCGAATTCACTCCATGCAGGAATTTCAGTTAATGCAACAATCAATAATTCTGCAACATATTCTATCCATCCTATTATAGCAATTTACCCCTCTCCTGTTCCAACTTTCAACTGGTACTCAATTTCTGCTGGTCCCGTAATTTCGGCAAGAGCCGGAAACCTGTTCAGATACGGTGTATCTGCAGAGGCGGGATATGCAGGACTTAAAGAGAACAACTTTGGATCCTATGTACCTGCACGGGGAGGAATCAGCCTTGGAGGCTCTCTTTTTATTGAAAGGCATATTACAGACGGTATAATCATAAGGGCATTTGCCCGGAGCAGCAATGCCATTTTCAAAAACTCGCCGGATCTTCCGGCACTTTCATACGGTGGAAGTGTCGCCGTGCCGATTTACTGATAAATATGGGAACAACTCAGGATTACGCACTTTTTGCCGTTGGGCAGATGGAGGGAGCAGGTCCGGTTACCTTCAGAAAAATGATGGGCGAATATGTTGTCTATCTTGAGGAAAAAGTTGTCGCACTGGTTTGCGATAACAACCTGTTTATCAAGCCAACTGAGGCGGGTCGCAAAGTGATTGAAAGGCTGACTGCCTCCCCTGCCGCAGTGGCTCCGCCATTTCCCGGAGCAAAGGGGTGGTTTGTTATTGGAGACAAGATTGAGGACAGAGATTTTCTGACTGAGCTTCTAAGAGCAGGCTATAAAGAACTGCCACTCCCAAAACCGCGAAAATCCCGTTCAAAGGGTAAAAAGTAAATATCATTCAGATTTTCAAAAAATCAAGTCTGACTCACCAAACTTGCAACTTTTTCACCGGAGTGGTCGTCTATACTACACTTACGGAAACAAATAGTGGTGCCATACTGCTCAGTGATACAAAGCAAAAAGTCAGGAAAGAGCAGTTCACTGATCTTTATGGCACTTTTATTAAACATTTTTGTTTTAATTTGTACAGAAAATGCTCCTTTAAATATTTAAAGTTATGAAAACATCATTCAAGCCTATGTCGTATGATCATTGCGAAGGCGTAATGAACATTTACAACTTTTACATCGAGAACAGTCTCGCGGCATATCCCGAAAAGATTATGCCTCATGAGTATTTCGAAAAGTTCATGGAGCATACTAAGGGTTATCCGGCATACACTATTTTTTCTGATGATGAAATTGCCGGATTCTGCTTTCTGAAGGCATATAACCCGCACTCCACATTTAAGGAAACTGCAGAAATTACCTATTTCATAAAAGAGGGATTTACCGGAAAAGGGATTGGCAAGCTGGCGCTGGAAAAACTGGAAGAAGAGGCTAAAAAACGGGGAATAAGGTATATCCTTGCAAGTATCTCATCCGAAAACGCTCAAAGCCTCTCATTTCACAAGAAACACGGCTTTACCCAGTGTGGCCGGTTCGGAAAGATAATTACCAAGGGAGGGGTTCAGTTTGATATCATCTGGATGCAAAAAAATCTCTGATAATTATTCTTCATAATGAAAATCAACAAAAAAACTGAAAAAATTCTCAGATATATTCTGGGAGTACTTTTTGCTTTCGCTGCGCTGAATGCTTTTGGCGGCGGTTATTACGGACTTGCCGGAGCCGAGGGCGTTCCGCTTGAATGGCTCGAAGGGAGCCCGTTTGATTCATATTTTATCCCGAGCCTTTTTTTACTAATAGTTATGGGCGGATCTTTCCTGACCGCATCAATTGCCAACTTCGCAGGCTGGAAAAGGGCAAGACTCATCTCAATGCTCACAGCACTGCTGGCTTTTGTATGGATTGCGGTACAGGTATCAATCATTGGATATATCTCCTGGATGCAGCCCGCCACAGTAATTTTTGGAGTAATTGTTCTTGCTGTAGCGTGGTTCTCCCCACGGATGTAAAAAAAAAGGCTGCCG
>ERZ1645189.48-NODE-48-length-27904-cov-5.693849_pt1 | contig 27904 bp, 22 predicted proteins | sample MGYA00575350_ERZ1645189 | MGnify/ENA primary metagenome ERZ1645189 (study PRJEB40845, sample SAMN11283421) | freshwater sediment metagenome | isolation source: river sediment | host: Sediment | place: India: Jajmau, Kanpur | collected 2015-12-17 ...
ACAAATCTACCTCAACCAAAACTGATAACTGGGAAGTGAAAAACTTTATTGTGAAGAAAAAAAAACAATATTTTATCGTTTTAGACAAAAAAAAGGAAGCTGTCGCATGCGGGCAGCTTCTTTTTTTTTAACTGTAATTTCGAAATTCGAAAAATCTATTTTCAGAAAGTTATCAATCCGCGTCCGCTCATCTCTTTTGGGATATCAATACCCAAAACCTGGCAAACAGTTGGTGAAACATCAGCCAAAATTCCGGGTTCGATTGTTGCATTTTTATCATTTGTAACAAAAACAAATGGCACCGGATTGAGAGAGTGAGCTGTATTGGGCGAACCGTCGGCATTGATTGCATTGTCGGCATTTCCGTGGTCGGCAATGATAATGGCTTCGTAATCGTTAGCCTTTGCGGCCTCAATCACTTTTTCCACGCACACGTCAATCGTTTCAACGGCTTTAACGATGGCTTCTTTTACACCTGTATGACCTACCATATCGCCGTTGGCAAAATTCAGCACGATAAAATCAAATTTCTGAGAATTCAGTGCATCCACCATTCTATCGGCAATTTCAGGCGCGCTCATCTCCGGTTGTAAATCGTAAGTTGCTACTTTTGGAGAAGGAACAAGAAGACGCTCTTCACCCGGGAATTCAGCCTCACGACCGCCTGAGAAGAAGAATGTAACGTGAGCAAATTTTTCGGTTTCGGCCACCCGCAGTTGTTTCAAGCCAAGACCCGAAACGTATTCTCCCATCGTATTCTGTACATTGTCCTTATCAAAAAGAACATGCAACCCTTTGAAAGAACTGTCGTACGGCGTCATGGTGAAATATTGCAGCGGAATAGTGTGCATACCGTGTTCGGGCATATCTTCCTGTGTCAAAACGATTGTCAATTCTTTTGCACGGTCGTTACGGAAGTTGAAGAAAATAACCACATCGCCTTCTTCGATTTTTGCAACTGGTTTTCCATCCGAATCCACATGTACAATTGGTTTAATAAATTCATCTGTAACGCCTTCATCATAAGAATCTTGCATTGCCTGTACCATATCAGAAGCAGGTGTACCTACTCCATTAACCAGTAAATCATATGCCTGTTTTACACGTTCCCAGCGTTTGTCGCGGTCCATAGCGTAGTAGCGCCCGATAATAGTAGCGATTTTTCCGGTGGTTTGGTCAATGTGGTTTTGAAGTTGTTCGATAAATCCTTTACCACTCTTCGGGTCTGTGTCACGCCCGTCCATAAAAGCATGTACATAAGTGTCTGTAACGCCGTATTCGTTGGCAATATCAATTAATTTCATTAAATGATCCAGCGAACTGTGAACACCTCCGTCAGAAACCAGGCCCAGTAAGTGAATTTTTTTTCCGTTATCGCGGGCGTATGTATATGCTTTTACGATTTCAGGGTTTTGCATGATGCTGTTGTCACGACAAGCACGGTTAATTTTCACTAAATCCTGGTAAACCACACGTCCGGCCCCGATGTTCAGGTGACCTACTTCCGAATTTCCCATCTGCCCGTCCGGAAGGCCTACGTTCTCACCCGAAGCAAGTAAATAAGAATTCGGATAAGTAGCCAATAGTTTATCCCAATAAGGCGTAGGAGTGTTGTAAATCAGGTCAGCTTCCGATTGGTTGCCAATGCCCCAACCATCTAAAATCATTAATAAAGCTTTTTTTCTCATATTTTTTAAGTTTTGTTTTATATTCTGTTTTCGGGGTGCAAAATTACTCATTTTTTGGCACTTATCCTTGAAATTCTTCGAAGATTTTGCATGCTTGCAGATTGATTTGTCATACAAGAATGTCGGACCTCCTGAAAGCAAAAACTTCATGCTCCGTGCTTCCAACTTCCAACTTAATAAATTATCTTTGCATCCTCAAAAACACTATTGAATGTTTATTGTACTCAGTTTTATGCTGGCGGGAATTATAGTCGGTTACCTGCTTCGCAGTAAAAAAATCCGTTTTTTTCAAGGATTAATTATAACACTTATATGGCTGTTATTGTTTTTGCTGGGTTTGGAAATCGGCTCCAATAACGACGTAATCTCACAATTTGGCAAACTTGGTCTTGAAGCTTTCATCATTGCTGCCGGAGGAACTCTGGGCAGTGTGCTGGCTGCAAAATTTCTGTGGAAAAAAGTGGAAAGAAATAAGAAAGATAAAAAATCCTGAATTTTAGTTTTTATTCAGGTAAAAATCTTTTACCAAAGCTGAGTATTCCGGTGTATAAAGATTTCTTTCTTTCTCGATAATCAGTTCTTCGGTTTTACAATCTGTCACTTCCATTTGATACTCCATCAAAAGCCGTTTAGCAGGTTTTTCGGGGTTTGGAAATACATTCACCAGCCTGCTGCAAAAAAGTTTTTCCTTTACAGCGAGTTCGTTGAAAATTTTTCCTTCGGGCACGGGCAGAATGACACATAGCCGTCCTTTTTCAGTCATCATTTTTTTTGCATTTAAAATCAGTTCTAAGAATGGCAGTGAATCTGAATGACGTGCTTTTGTTCTCGATTCGGAAGGCGATTTCATCGAATTGATAAAAAACGGCGGATTACATACGATTAGATCAAAACCGGCTGACGAACCGGATGCAAATTGCTGAAAGGAAGTGTGAATAACCCTGATGCGGTTGTCCCAGGGTGAATTTCCTACATTTTCTCTGGTCTGTACAATGCTTTGTTTATCAATATCGATGGCTGTTATACGGGCTTCGCATCGCTGAGCGAGCATCAGAGTAATCAGACCGGAACCACATCCGACGTCCAATATGGACTTTACATCCGAAACATCTGCCCAGGCACCAAGTGTAACTCCGTCAACACCTACTTTCATGGCACACTTGTCATGAAAAACAGTGAATTGTTTGAATTTAAAAAAGGGATTTGACATGTACGGTTTTTTATCTTCTGCTTCCGGACTCACGGCTTGCAGGCTGCGATGAACTCCGGCTTTCGGATGAAGAACTGCGGGTAGAACCTTGTTGTACACTTCGCGAAGATGAACTGCTGCCACCGACACTGTAAGGAACATCCCTGGTTTGACGACCAACCTCCGTTCTGCTGTCATTTCTTCGTACAGGATTTTCCATTTTGTCGCTCGTTGATCTGTATCTGTCCGAAGCAGGAGTTTGTATTTGTCGTTGAGACCGGTCAGTCCTTACCGGTCGGTCCCGGAATTGTGTTCGTGTATTTGTTTCGCTATTTTGACCCGAATTAAACCTTGTATTGGCATCAGTTCGGGTTGATTGCCTTTTACCATCTATTTCTACCGATTGGACTTCCGATCGTTTTGTCTGTAATTCATAATTCTGACGATCGTTCAGCACCTTACCGATTTCTTCAGTTTTCGATCTGATGCGGTTTACAGCATCGGAGCGTTTATTGGATTGCTTGCGTTCGCGGGCATATTTAAGATTGATCTCGTAGATGTTTTTCACCTGTTCAGGTGTGAGATTCAGCTCTTTCTGCATTTTTTCAGTTTGCTTCACAGCTTCCTGTTCCGGTGTCCTGTCGATCACGGAGGTACTTTGAGCAACAGAAAAGGTAGGTATATTTATTGCCAGTAATAAAAACAATATGTATTTCAAAACTCTTCTCATAGTTCAACTTCACCAAATATCATGATTTGTAAATCGTTACTGAATGAGCAACAATGACTGTGCCAATATTTAATATAGGATATTGTAAATGCGTTTTTTAACTTTCTAAACTTTTTGTAAGAAAAAAAATCTGCCCGTTGTATCAATTCCCGAAGCAGGAAAGTATTTATTTTTGAAAATCCCGGAGTTTGATTTTGGTAAGAACATTTTTGGTGTCAAGTGTAAAGTCGCTGCTCATGATCCATCCGTAATAGCCGATGTCGTTTTTCAGCACATCGCTCACTTTCTGTCCTTTATATTTTCCAAAATTGATGATTTCTTCTCCTTTTTCGTTGTAAATGATTCGTCCGGCAAAGTCGGCATTGTTGTTTTGAGTAGTGAAACCTGACAAAAATGCGATTTCGTTTTTCAATTCGGGATATCTGTCGAGCTGAGCCATGAGCACCTCATAGGTGGCTCTGGTATCGGCCTCGGCGCTGTGAGCATTGTCCAGATCCTTATCGCAATAAAACTTGTAGGCTGCAGATAATGTCCGCTGTTCCATTTTATGAAAAACCACCTGTACATCTACGAATTTTCGTTTTTTCATGTCTATATCCACCTCTGCTCTCAGAAATTCTTCAGCGAGCAGCGGTATGTCGAACCGGTTGGAATTATATCCCGCCAGATCGCACCCTTCAAAATCGCGGGCGATTTCACGTGCCACTTCCTTAAAGCGCGGACAGTCTGCCACATCCTCGTCGGTAATTCCATGAATAGCAGTGACTTGTTCGGGTATGTGCATTTCGGGATTTATACGAATGGTTTTCGATTCTTCTCTTCCGTTGGGTGAAATTTTCAGGTAGGAGATTTCAACTATTCTGTCGGTAACGATATTGGTACCGGTAGTTTCCAGATCAAAAAATACAATGGGATTTTTTAAGTTCAGTTTCATTTTATCACTCTTTTCTATTAAAAAAATAAAGCAGAAAAGTAATTTTTGGATACTTTTCTGCCGGATTTTTATTGTTTTTTTCTTTAAGAATTAATCATTGAGGAGCATAGGCATCAACAACATCAGAATTTTCTCGTTGTCATCTTCCTGCAGCGGAAGCAGTATTCCTGCACGCGAAGGATCGGCCAGTTCGAGCACTACTTCTGCTGAATCCACATTACCCAGCATTTCGATCAAAAACGTTGATTTGAATCCAATTTTTATTGGTTCTCCCTCATACTGGCAGGGGATGAATTCTTCGGCCGAAATCGAAAAATCGATGTCCTGCGCCGAAACATGTACCTGATTTTGAGTAAAATCCAGTTTTATCAGATTGCTTGCCTGGTTGGAAAATACGGATACGCGTTTGAGGGTATTGAGCAGCGTTACCCTGTCAATAATTATTTTAAATGGATTGTTTTTCGGAATTACACCGTTGTAATTTGGATAACGACCTTCAACTTGCCGGCAAACCATGGTATAATTGCTGAGTTCGAAATAAGCATTTTTATCGTCGAACTTGATTTCTACATTACCGGATTCTTTCGGCAATATGTTCCGGAGCATGGTTGCAGGTTTTTTAGGTAAAATAAAACTCATACTTTCGCCTTCAACTACCGAAGCAGTTTCGTAGCTGGTTTTGAATCGAACCAGTTTATGAGCATCGGTGGCTACGAGGGTAAGTTCTGATGAAATATCAAAATAAATGCCATTCATTACCGGTCGGAGCTCGTCTTCGGCCATGCAGAAAAATGTTTTCGAAATCCCGCTCAGCAAATGAGGAACGGCAACGTTCAAATGCTGAACATTATCACCCAGCTGAGGCAGCAGTGGATACATATCGCCGCTTTGACCGATAAAATTGTAAGTTCCATTCGCCGAAGTGATTACCATGGCCAGCGTCGAATCATCGATATGGAAAGTTAGGGGTAACTCCGAAAATTCACGTAACGTATCCAGGATCAACTTGTTAGCTACAGCTACAGTTCCACTCCCTTCCACATCCTGAACTTCCATGGAAGTAATCATTGTAGTTTCAATGTCAGAAGCAGTCATTGTTAGCGTATTTCCTTGCAGACTGAGCAGAAAATTGTCGAGAATCTGAAGTGAGTTTTTACTGTTAATAACACGGCTTATGGCTTGCAGGTGACTAAGTAATTCGGTACTTGATACTGTGAATTTCATATTTATCTTGATTTACTTTTTAAAATTTTACACGCAAATAATTTAGCAAATATACAGATTATTTTTAAAAAAAGAAACTGCTGAATTGATTTTTGTTGTTTTTGATTATTCATCACCGTTTTTTTCTTTTTCAGGGAATATTCTTATAGAAATGATGGCTGTGTTGATTTTTTTTTTTACTTTTGATGTTTAAAAAATTTCAACTCTAATCAATATGAGCACCATCACAATCAAAGACAAACAATTCAGTCTCTCAATTAAATCAGAAGTTATTCAGGAAGCAGTGTCAAAAGTAGGCGAACAAATCAACCGCGACATGGCCGACAAAAATCCAATGTTTATTTGTGTACTTAACGGTGCTTTCATGTTTGCCGGCGATCTGATGAAAGTGGTGAACATTCCCTGCGAAATTACGTTTATCAAACTTTCGTCGTATGAAGGGCTTTACACCACCGGTTCGGTCAAAGAAGTGCTCGGGCTCAGCGAAAGTGTAGTTGGGCGCAACATAGTGGTGGTGGAAGATATAGTAGATACCGGCATCACGATGGAAAAAATCCTCACATCGCTGGAAGCAAAAGGCGCCAACAGCATAAAGGTAGCCACCTTCCTGCAAAAACCGGAAGCTCTGCAACGCGATATACACATTGACTACATAGCCATGAAAATACCCAATGAATTTATAGTAGGATATGGCCTTGATTATGACGGATACGGACGTAACCTGAAAGACATATATACCGTGGTAGATTAATTGATGACTCCATTTTTTATTGAAAAAAAACAGTAATACCAATAATTTTTTTTCCATTTTAACGCAAAAAACAACATGCTTAACTTAATTATCTGCGGCGCACCGGGCAGCGGCAAAGGAACACAGAGCGACCTTATCATCAAAAAATACAATCTTCAGCATTTTTCTACCGGCGATATTCTCCGAAAGGAAATAGCTGACGAAACGGAGCTGGGCAAATACGCACACGAATTTATTTCGAACGGACAATTAGTGCCGGATGGAGTGATTATTGACATGATTGCCGGCAAAATAGATAAGCTGAACAAAAGTCAAATTAATGGAGTGATCTTTGACGGATTTCCACGAACGGTAGCACAGGCCGAAGCCCTGGAAGAATTATTCGAAAAACGGGGATTAAAAACAGACCTGCTGATTGATCTGGCAGTGGATGAACAAGAACTGATAGACCGCCTGATGCTCAGAGGAAAAACCTCGGGCAGAAGTGATGATAACCTGGAAACAATCAAAAAAAGGCTTGAGGTGTATCACAATCAAACCAAACCGGTGACCGAATACTACGAAAAACTCGGCAAATATGCCTCAGTGTACGGCATGGGAACTATTGAAGATATTTCGGCTCGAATTGCCGCAGCAATAGATGAGATAAAGTAAACAGCACAAAACATCCATCGACATTTTTTTATCGGTGGATTTTTTTTAAAACAAAACAACAAGAAACTAAAAAATGGCTATAGGCTCCAATTTTGTAGATTATGTGAAAATCATAGGCCGTTCGGGCAAAGGCGGTGCTGGTTCAACTCACTTTCATCGTGAAAAATTCATACCGAAAGGCGGCCCGGATGGTGGAGACGGAGGTCGGGGCGGGCATGTGATACTCCGTGGAAATAAAAACCTGTGGACTCTCATACACCTGAAATACGCCCGGCACGTATATGCCGGTGATGGAGGAGATGGAAGCCGGAGCCGGAGTTTCGGGAAAGACGGTAAAGATCAGGTAATAGAAGTGCCAATCGGGACGGTAGTTTACGACGGACAAACCGGTGAATTTCTCTGTGACGTGAAAGACGACGGACAGGAAGTGATACTGCTCAAAGGCGGACGTGGCGGACAGGGAAACTGGCATTTTCGCACCGCCACCAATCAGGCACCACGATACTCACAACCGGGAGAGCCCCGAATAGAAAAAACACTCATTCTGCAACTCAAAATTCTGGCAGATGTAGGTTTGGTAGGATTCCCTAATGCCGGTAAATCTACGCTTCTGTCGGTAGTATCGGCTGCCAAACCCGAAATAGCCGACTATCCCTTCACCACACTGGTCCCGAATCTGGGCATTGTGCGTCATCGCGACAATCAATCTTTCGTAATGGCCGACATACCGGGTATTATTGAAGGCGCTGCCGAAGGCAAAGGTCTCGGACTGAGATTCCTGAGGCACATCGAGCGTAATTCCATCCTGCTGTTCATGATTCCGGCAGACAGCAAAAACATACAATCGGAATATGAAGTGCTGTTGAACGAACTGAAAAAATACAATCCGGAATTAGCCGACAAGCAACGGGTACTGGCTATTTCCAAATGTGATATGCTGGACGAGGAAATGATGGAACAGATGAAAAACGAGCTACCCGATGACGTGCAATGCGTTTTCATTTCGTCGGTAAGCGGATTGGGAATAGATGCTCTGAAGGATATTCTGTGGGTGGAACTGAATAAAGAAACCAATAAAGTGGTAGAATGGATTCACCGACCGATGGAATTAACAAGCATGGAAGAAGATGAAGATTTAGATGAAGTTGAAGACGGTGATGATGATGACGAAGATGACGACGATTTAAGCAAATACAAAGGCATCGGGTGGGATGAGCAGTAGTGAAAACATCCCGGAAGTTCTCGAATACCCCATTCTAAGCCGGTATACTGAAATATTGCATTTTACATCCACACGCTCCGGTGGAGTCAGCACCGGAAAATATGCCTCATTGAATCTGGGTAAATATTCAGGTGATAAAAATGAAAATATTCAGGAAAATCTCTCCAGGTTTTGCAGTAAAATCGGTATAGAGACACAACAAGTCTATTTGCCTTTTCAGACCCACGGTAATTCGGTTCTGATAGCAGATGAAGAATTTCTCGCCCAAAGTGCCGAAAAACAGGCAAATCTACTTCATCACACAGATGCACTTATCACCAACATTCCGGATGTCTGCATTGCTGTTTCTACCGCCGACTGCGTTCCGATACTTCTGTATGATCCTGAAAACAGAGTGATTGCATCCATTCATGCCGGATGGAAGGGTACCTGCTCCCGCATTGCGGCAAACACCGTTCAAATTATGCAAGCTACATTCGGAGTAAATCCAAAAAACCTGATTGCCGTAATCGGCCCTTCTATTTCACCGGCAATGTATGAGGTCGGTGCTGAACTGATTGACACTTTCATGGATGCCGGATTTGATGTGGATAAAATCTTTATTCGCATCAACAATAAAATTTATCTGAATCTATGGAAGGCCAACAAAGACATTCTGCTCGAAAACGGAGTTGATGAATCCAATATTGAAATTTCAGGATACTGCACCTATACCGGACAGAGTATATTCTTCTCAGCCAGGCGATTAGGAATAAAATCGGGTAGAATGATTTCCGGTATAATGCTTAAAAAGAATTAATCCAGGTTTTCAAGTATTTTTTCCAAATCGGTGTCAATCTCATGAAGTTGTTTTTTGCAGACTTCCAGAAGCACTGCTGCACGTTTCACCTTTTCTGATATCAACTCCATATTGATTTCTGTGTTTCCGTCAAGTTCGGCCAGGATTTTCTCCAGTTCGGCCACTGCGTCGCTGTATAATAGTTTTTTAGCCATAATATTTTTCTGTTATTCTTCCGAAAAATGTACCAGAACATGCCGGTATGAATTGAAAATTTTTGATTTGGACACAAATCCGAGGTACCTTTTTTCCACATCAACCACCGGCAGATTCCACGCTCCGGTATCTTCAAAAATCTGCATAACCTTTTCCATGGGTAAATCGATATTGATGGTAGCTGGAGGAGAAATCATGAGCTGCTGAACGGTGAATTTATCGTAAAGCTCGGGTCGGAACATGATATTGCGCACTTCATCGAGCAACACAATACCCAAAAATTTCTTATTATCAGGGTTAACCACCGGGAACACATTCCGGCTTGATTTTGAAATCACTTTTACCAGCTCACCAAGAGTCATTTTCGGATTAACAACTGATAAATCTGTTTCGATTACATTCTCCATTCTCAACAACGTAAGCACCGCTCTGTCTTTGTGATGTGTAATCAGTTCGCCTTTCTGGGCAAGCCGCATGGCATACAGGCTGTGAGGTTCGAAAATAATGATTGTCATGTATGAAATGGTCGAGACAATCATCAATGTCATGAAGAGGTTGTAACTTCCGGTGAGCTCGGCTATCAGAAAGATGCCTGTAAGAGGTGCATGCATTACACCCGACATCAGACCCGACATGCCGGCCAGCGAGAAATTGGAAGTTGGTGCAGCCAGGCCTATCTGATTCATGACTGTAGCTGTAATAAATCCGGTAATACACCCAACAAAAAGTGATGGTGCAAATATCCCACCTACTCCTCCGGGACTCGTAGTAGCGGTAGAGGCAAAAATTTTAAAAAACAAAATCAGGGCAAGATAAATGACCAATACCCATACACTTCCACCCAGATGCTGGAAATAACTGGTTTCGAGTACAACTTTTGAATTGCCGTTGAGCAGCGCTTCGATGGTATTGTAACCCTCGCCGTACAACGGTGGAAATACAAAAATCAGAACACCCAGTGTAATTCCACCTGTTATAATTTTGGTAAAGGGTGATTTGATTTTACGGAAAGATACTTCCAGAAAATTCATTCCACGGGTAAAATAAAGCGATACAAAACCACAAATGATTCCCAGAATAATCAACTGAGGAATACGGCTGACCGAAAATGGTTCGTAACTCGTAAACTGAAACATAAAACTGCTTCCGGTAACAAAATAGGTAAGAGAAGTAGCTGTAACAGAAGATATTAACAAGGGTACGATGGAAGTCAACGTCATATCAAGCATCAGCACTTCGAGTGTGAAAACCAGTCCGGCTATCGGTGCCTTGAAAATGCCTCCGATAGCTCCGGCAGCTCCACATCCAATCAGCAGTAACATTGTTTTCTGATTCAGTTTGAAGAATTTGCCCATGTTGGATCCGATGGCCGATCCGGTGAAAACAATTGGAGCCTCGGCACCCACCGAACCGCCAAAACCGATGGTGACTGCGCTCCCCACAATGGATGTCCATACGTTGTGAAGTTTGATGATGGATTTACGCTGCGAGATGGCATACAATATCCGGGTGACACCGTGGCTGATATCATCTTTCACTACATATTTTACAAAAAGATAGGTGAGTACAATTCCCATAAACGGAAATACAAGGTACCAAAAATTCACCTCATCAGGATTGAAGCTGTGAGTAAGCAAATTCTGAATAAGATGAATAGCTGATTTTAGAATTAAAGCTGCCAGCGATGAGAAAATACCGACAAAGAAACTCAATATGAGAATAAAATTCCGTTCCTTGATGTTTCTTTCACGCCAGGCAAGCATCTTCAGATACCAGGGTTTATCTACCATGACCTTTCATATTCGTAAGATTACAAAGATAATGGTTTTTATTTTGAATGGGAAGCATTCGGCAGGAAAAGTAAAAACGAAATATCAGACACCTTTGCCACCGAAAATAATTTCCAACGTGGACAGGATAATTTTCATATCGGTCATCAGGTTCATATTTTCCATATATACAATGTCGTAATTGAGCCGTTCGATCATTTTATCAATTGTATCCGAATAGCCAATTTTAATCGGTCCCCACGAAGTAAGACCTGGACGAATCTGATACAGCAGGCAGTAATAAGGAGCCTCCTGAATTATTTGGTCAATATAGAATTTTCGTTCGGGCCTGGGTCCTACAATACTCATATCACCGCGAATTACATTGATAAACTGCGGGATTTCATCGAATCTGTATTTCCGCATCATTCTTCCCACTTTGGTTACCCGGTCGTCGGTAGAGCTACTGAGTTTTGGCGTGCCTTTTTCTGCATTGCTTTGCATGGTTCTGAATTTCAGCATTTCAAACGACTTGCCGTGAAGTCCGATTCTCTCCTGTTTGAAAATGGCGGAGCCTTTCGAGTCGAGCCTGATGGCAATGAAAAAATAAAGCATCAGGGGCGAAAGCAAAAGAAGGCTGAAAGCCGAAACAAAAATATCAAACGATCTTTTCACGCAGAGTTCCCAATCGGTCATGGTAGGCTGTGTGATGCTTACCAGCGGATTAAGCCCGTATTTCTGTATGCGTACCCTGCCGGTCAGGATCTCGTATAACCGGGGAGTAAACTGAATTTCGATGTTGTATTGAAAAAGTTTGTTGATGATATTAAATATGCGTTGTTCGTTGGTATCATCCAGAGCTACAATTACTTCCTTTACATTCATGGCGTCAATCACCCTGCCCACATCAAACAAACTTCCGACAATTTGCTCCTGATTAATGTCTTTTTCGTGAGAATCAGCCTTAATGAATCCAACCAAACTATTAAAAAGCGAATTTTTCTGAATCTCGTCAGCTATGCGCCCGGCATTTTCACCTGTTCCGATTATCAGCGTGTTGATGGTCCATTTTTTTCTTTTAAAATGGTTACGAATACTGGCACTTTGAACTGCTCTGACGACAAATGTAATAGTAAACATCAGCACAAAGAGTACCAAAAGAGAATAGTAATAATTCTGATAGCTCACTACGGCATCATCAAGGAGCAAAACAAAGAAAATTATGACAGAAATGATAGCTGAAGAAAAAAATGTAGTAAAGAATTCTGTTATTTTGCTTTCTTTGATAGGATTAACATAATATCCTGATAAATAGTGAATTGCAACACAAAGGATCGGAAATAGAAACAGATTGGAATAATAATTGAAATTAGGTACAAAAACAGAAATGCTCGAAAACAATTGACCGTCGTTGACAACCCTTCTGAAAATCATAAAAAGGACCCATACAACCAGGGCGGCTATTATATCGAAAAAAACATATTTTGAAATGAGTAGTTTTTTATTCATGCTGTTGTTATTCACGAATTATTTGAATCTCATTTTTCACTCCCAGTTTGATAATAGAGCTTGCTTTAGCGGGTTGATCTTCATCCCGCCGATAATTTACTACGTAATCTACCTGACTGATAATTTCTTTTGAAATATCTGCAAACAAAGCCGGTGATTTCTCACCGCTGATGTTGGCCGAAGTAGAAACCACCGGTTTGCGGAACATTTCACACAGTTTTTTCGAAAAAGCTTCTTCAGTCACACGGATGCCTATCGTATTATCATCGTTGATCAGATTTGATGCCAGATTTCGTGCTCCCGGGTAAATGATGGTGAGCGGTTTGGTTGTCAATTCTATCAATTCCCAGGCCATATCAGGAATTTCTGAAACGTATGCCTGCAACTTGGCCGGCGAATCAATGAGCACAAGCATCGATTTGGTTTCGGCCCGCCGCTTGATATCGTACACTTTTTTTACAGCCGTTTCGTTGGTTGCATCGCATCCCAGCCCCCAGATGGTATCGGTAGGATACAATATCACACCACCCTGCCGAAGAACCTCCACAGCTTTTTTCACTTCATCCATCATATCGTTTGCCATATTATTTTTAAAAACGTAAAAAAACAATTTTTATTTCAACATTTCTGAATAAAAGCAAAGACGCTTTTTGTGTTTCAGAATAAAAAAAGTTCACCTACTTTTGCTCAATTCAGGAATAGTAATTAGATTTGTAGTCATCAAAGATACGATTATGATTCAACAGCCCAAAGAAAAAAGCAGATTATTCCCCGAAGAATGCCTGATAAGAGAAATTGCAGGAAGACCCCGACTCTCCATCGGTATTCCGAAAGAAAATCCGGCCATAGAAACCCGTCTGGCACTCACCCCCGAAGGAGTGAGCATAATAACCGAAGACGGTCACAGTGTGTACGTACAGCGGGGAGCCGGTGCGCCCATGTCATACACCGACTTACAGTACAGTGAAGCAGGTGCATTTCTGGTTGACGATGTATCAGAAGTTTTCGGTGCCGATATAGTGTTGAAAATCACACCTCCTGAAATAGAGGAACTGAATCTGATGCAAAACCGCTCTACGGTCTTTTCGATGCTTCAGTTGAGCAATCTCTCCAAAGAAGCTATTGAATTGATCATGCTTAAAAAGATGAACGCTTTTGCCTACGAGCTCATAAAAGATGAACAGAAAGCATTTCCGGTGGTCAATTCCATTGCCGAAATTGAAGGTAACACTGCCATAGCTGTGATTTCAGATCTGATGAGCAGCGAGCGGGGCGGCAAAGGCATTTTGCTGGGCGGGGTAGCCGGAATAACTCCACCCGAAATTGTAATTCTCGGAGCAAGTATTACCGGATCTGTAGCAGCCCGGGCAGCTATCGGGCTTGGCGCTATGGTTAAGGTTTTTGATCATGACATTAATAAACTCCGCAAAATACAGCATTATCTTGGCCGTCAGGTATTTACGTCTGTTATACATCCCAATGTACTCTTCAAAGCCCTGGCTTCGGCAGATGCCGTGATCGGAAATTTAAGATACATCTACGGCTCGGAGCGGTTTATGGTTTCCGAAGAATTGGTAAAAACGATGAAAAAAGGATCCGTAATCGTTGACCTCAGTGTCGATCAGGGAGGATGTTTTGAAACTTCGGAATGTCGCACCATATCAAATCCTGTTTTTGAAAAACATGGCATTATCCATTACTGTGTTCCCAATATTTCGGCACGAGTAGGCCGCACCTCCTCCATGGCACTGAGCAATATCTTCACTTCCATACTGCTTAAAATAGGAAATTCAGGCAGTGTAAAACAATCGGTAGCTGACAGTTCGGGCTTCAGACACGGTGCTTATGTATTCAACGGGGTGATGGTGAACCGTCTGATTGGCGATTATTTCAACATTCCATCCAATGACATCGGACTACTTCTGGCCGGATACTGATATTGTTTCCTGATTGTTTTTTTTGTCATTTTTTTTAAAGAATTTCAGACACTTCTCAAGATAACCACCTATGTCAAAACAATACTTAAAGGAGCTGGCCGCTGATGAGGAATTAATCCAGAAGGAATTCGAAGGGTTATTGCAGGACTATCTGAATTCAAATCACCGGAAAAAGGTCGATCTGATCACCAAAGCTTTCAATTTTGCACATGCTGCCCACAAAGGTGTCAAGCGCCGTTCGGGAGAGCCGTATATACTTCATCCGCTGGCAGTGGCACGCATTGTACTGAACGAAATCGGGCTCGGCTCCACCTCCATTTGTTCTGCGCTGCTCCACGATGTGGTAGAAGACACCGATTATACGGTTGAAGATATTGAGAATATTTTCGGCTTCAAAATTGCGCAAATTGTAGACGGTCTGACAAAAATCTCGGGTGGTGTTTTTGGCGAAAAGGCATCCGAACAAGCTGAAAACTTCAGAAAACTGCTGCTCACCATGTCCGACGACATCCGCGTGATACTGATAAAAATAGCCGACCGGCTCCACAATATGCGTACGCTGGGCTCAATGCCCCCTGCCAAACAGTACAAAATAGCCGGCGAAACAGAATACATTTACGCTCCGCTTGCCCATCGACTGGGATTATTCCGGATTAAAACCGAACTTGAAAACCTGAGTTTCAAATACGACCATCCCGAAACATACCATGAAATAGAGCAAAAGCTCGAAGGCGAAAAGAAATCACTGAATAAGTTTTACAACGAATTTTCAGAACCTATCAACGAGAAACTGAAAAGTCAGGGATATGAATTCGAGCTGAAAGAAAGGATCAAATCTGTCTATTCCATCTGGAATAAAATGTCAACCCGCAATATCCCGTTCGAAGAAGTATATGATATCCTGGCATTGCGTATTATATTCGAATCACGCGAAGGAATGGATGAAAAAGTTCAGTGCTGGATGATTTATTCTGCCATTACGGCCATTTACAAACCACATCCCGAACGTATCCGCGACTGGGTAAGCACACCAAAGGCCAACGGATATGAAGCACTCCACGTTACGGTGATGACACCTGGAGGCCGGTGGGTGGAAATTCAGATCCGCAGCCGACGGATGCATGAGATTGCTGAGCGCGGACTGGCTGCCCACTGGAAATACAAAAGCGGCCAGAGCGACGAGTCAGAACTGGATAAATGGCTGAAAACAATCAAAGAACTGCTTGAAAATCCGGAGCCGAATGCCATTGATTTTATCGACACCTTCAAATTAAATCTTTTTGCATCCGAAATATTTGTCTTTACGCCGAAAGGCGACATCAAAACCATTGCAAAAAATGCAACAGCACTTGATTTCGCTTTCATGCTTCACTCCGACATCGGTTATCAGAGCATTGCAGCCAAAGTGAATCACAAGCTGGTGCCGCTGAACACCAAACTCAACAGTGGCGATCAGGTGGAAATTCTCACATCCAAGAAGCAAACGCCTCAGCAGGAATGGCTCACATACGTAACAACTGCACATGCCAGGTCGAAACTGCAGAATTATTTCAAAAAAGAGGAAAAAAATCTGATGAGCGATGGGCAGCAAAAGGTAGAAAACGTCATGACCGAATCAAACATTGCTCAAAGTAATGAAAACATGCAGGTTATACTTAATTTCTACAACCTTTCGCAGCGAAGTGATCTGTACTTGCAGGTAGGGCAGGGTTCGATCAACGCCGAAGACATACCTGTGATACTGAAACCCAAATCGCAAAGCGTATTTTCGAAAATTCTGAAACCATTCGTTTCTTCATCGGGAGAAAAGAAAGAAAAAAACGAGAAAAAGCAAAAAACGGAAGAAAAGACAGAAACCGCTGAAAAAACCGAAAAGAAAATTGACTTCAAGAAAACCTACAAACTCAACGAACTGAACGCCGGCAAATCATACGAATTAGCCAACTGCTGCCGTCCGATTCCGGGCGACGATGTGCTCGGCTACGTTACAGACCAGGGAATGATACAGGTACACAAGCGGCAATGCAGCCTGGCTGCTGTGATAAAAAGTAATTTCGGAAACCGGATTGTGAATGTGGAATGGGGCGCACATAAAGCCCAAACTTATGTTGAACTGTTGGAAGTAAGAGGAATCGACAAAGTGGGAATCCTGATAGAAATGCTGAAAGTAATTTCTGAAGGTTACAGTGTAAACATTAAAAAAATCACCATCGAAAGCGACAACGGATTGTTTGTGGGTTATTTCGAAGTGCTCGTGCACGACACAGAAGACCTCAACAATTTGATTTCCAATCTGTTGCTGATTTCTGAAATCAACTCGGTACACCGGGTACAATACAACTAAACGTTGATTTTATGCTGCATGTCAGGTATATTCATACCACACAGACATATAAAAAGCGACTTCAATTATCGTTCAGTCGCTTTTTTCATAGAAACCTTCCATACAAACCGGAAATCAAGAATCGATTGCAATTTGTTGTATTTCAGTTATTTATGAATAGAATCAAATAATAAGATGGACGGAATTCACTTCTGAGCTTTATGGATGAATCATGGCTTGTTCCATTTCTTTGAAAGTTTTCATTTGCAGTGCTTTATCTTTTTCAGTTACTCCATCCCGACCTCTCAGACGCGTAAAAACATGCAATTTAGAGTCAACCATTTCAACCTCCACAGGAGTTCCGTCGGCATGTTTCATGCCTTTGTAAATCAGCACTGCACTCACCGGATCGGCGGAGCCGTCTGAGGTGCTTTTGTACGTTTTCAATTTTGTATTTTGGGGTAACCTGATTCCGGATTGAAGTTCCTTTCTTGTCAGGTCAATCAATTTCATAAGCTGTTTCAGTGTTTCGTAAGGTCTGTAAACATACCATTTCCCCTGTTCGCCATCAGTGAGTTCAACACTTGTATATCCCAATACAGGCCCGAGTGCGTTGACCATCGTCAGTGTCTTGTTGGAAGAAATTACAATCGGATCTATCAGGAAAATCTTTTTCGGCTTTGTAAGATTTTCAAAGAATCCATCTTGTATCAAATTGATAATGAGAGGACAGCCTGTAGATGAACCTGCAAGATAAATATTTTTATAACCAAGGCGGCTCAACTTCTTATATTCATCCCTGATAGATGCCTGCCAGTCTTTCCAGGTTGATTTTCTGAATTCCTCATACGATCTGCCATGCCCGCCAAGCAGCACCTGCGATACATAGAATGTGCCGGTACTGTCGGCATAATCGCGCAGCTCATCCCATTCAAAAGTGGTTGCTGTATATCCGTGAGCAGCTATGATTACCGGTATGTCTTTTTGCAGTGCTGATGGAGCCGGATATCGTGCCGAGATCAAAAACCTTTCGGGCTGAACCAGCGAAATATCAAAAATCTGATCGCCATCCAGCATGGTATTATTGTCGATTTCAGGCATTTTATTGCATGATACGAAGATAAAAAGCAAAAAAAGCAGGTAAATTCGATCAGTTTTCATAATCCCGTGGTTTATTTAATTCGGTAATACAATTTAAATTGATAAAAAAGGGGGAACAACGTTCCGGGTCCTTGCTCTCCATTGCTTGTAATGAAATTATAACCCAGAGAAGCCGAAAGTGACAACGGGAAAGCAAACCGATAGATCAGACCGGCATCCAGCTGAACCAAAGGAGAACTGTTTGCCAGATCATCAAACTCAGGATCATCATAATGAGCCATAAAATAACCGGCATTAAAACCTGTAAAAATCTGTAAGGGCTTCCTGCTGAAAAAACGCCAGTCGGCGCCCAGTGTAAAACTCTCCTGATTGATGGCATTTGATCTGAATGCGCTTCCCAAACGACTTGTAATCAAAGCTGTTTTCAAATGAATTCTCTTTCCGAACAAAAAATCGGAAGTGAAATCAACTCCGAGCCCATTCTCCCAGTATAATTTCTGAGTCTTTTGAGCCGTTATCCCTGCATTCAGCTCATACAAACCGGCGGACTGCGCCCCGGAGTACCCGAAGGAAAGAATAAAAGCAATAATAACCGAAAGTTTCTTCATATTTCCAGGAATGTTTTTTGGCAAATATAATACAATATTCAAAAATTGAGTAAAAAAACGATTTGCAAAAGCAAAAAAAAGAGTGACCATTTACCTCGCAAATCATCGAAACTATCTGACTGAATGATAATTGCATTCCAGGAAAATATTTTACAAAAAAAATCGGACATTAAAAAACAGCTTAAAATCCCGGGATATAAATCAAATCAATAAGCTATATCCAATTTTTCTTTAAAAAGTATTGAACTAAAACTACATTCTGATGTTTGAACAATTAGTATCAAAAAAAAAGAAAGAAATGAAAAAATTATTATGTAAGACAGACAGCAAATGCTGTACAAACCTGACAGACTGGGGACTTTTACTGCTAAGACTGATTGTTGGATTTTTCATGCTTACACATGGATGGGCAAAACTTTCAAATTTTGCTGAAATGAGTCAGCAGTTTCCGCCGATGCTTGGCATGAGTTCACAATTGGGGCTTTCACTCATCATTTTTGCTGAGTTTTTCTGCTCCATTGCTTTGATTCTGGGACTATTCACCCGGCTGGCTACTATTCCGCTGATCATCGGTATGGGTGTGGCTGCTTTCGTAGCTCATGGTGCCGATCCGTTTTCGGTAAAAGAAATGTCGCTGCTCTACCTCGGAATCTACGTAACACTACTGCTGACCGGTTCCGGAAAAATAGCATTGGACACGTTGATTTACAACAAGTTTTGCCCTCATGCAAAAAAGAAATCCGATGTTCAATAAAGCAGATACCAAAATCACTTTCGATGAGGATACGATGAAAATTGTATCCTTTTTTTGTTAAAATTCACTTGTATAATTGCCCGAAAAGTTGTAACTTTAACCAATTTTTCGAAGCAAATTAATTCTCCGGAAAAAACCTGTTTTTCACACATATCATTCTTAGCAACTCACTGATATACAAACTATTCAGAAAATCAGGAATCGAGTGAGTTCATAGGTATAAATTAATTAAAAAAAATGACAGATCAAGAAGACAAAATTATTAAAGTGAACATTGATGACGAGATGAAATCGTCATACATCGATTATTCCATGTCTGTAATTGTTTCGCGCGCCCTGCCGGATGTTCGCGACGGGTTAAAACCCGTTCACCGCAGGGTACTGTTCGGGATGAACGAATTAGGCAACAATTCCGACAAACCTTATAAAAAATCGGCCAGAATAGTGGGTGAAGTGATGGGTAAATTTCATCCACACGGCGACTCGTCCATATACGGCACATTAGTGCGTCTGGCTCAACCCTGGGCTATGCGCTACACAATGGTGGATGGTCAGGGAAACTTCGGATCGGTAGATGGCGACGGAGCTGCTGCCATGCGATACACCGAAGCAAGACTTCAAAAAATTGCCGAAGAAATGCTTGAAGACATCAACAAGGATACTGTGGATTTTCAGGGAAACTTCGACAACACGCTTAAAGAACCAAAAGTACTGCCATCAAGAATTCCAAATCTTATCGTCAACGGATCGTCCGGTATAGCAGTTGGTATGGCCACAAATATGCCCACCCACAACCTTTCAGAAACAGTGGATGCATGTATTGCCTACATCGAAAACAACGAAATAGAAATTTCTGATTTAATAAAATTCATTAAAGCGCCCGATTTTCCCACTGGTGGAATTATCTACGGCTATGCAGGTGTAAAAGAAGCATTCGAAACCGGACACGGAAGAGTGGTAATCCGCGCTCGTGCCGAAATTGAAACCGAAAACGGTCACGAACGACTCATTATTACAGAAATTCCTTATATGGTCAATAAATCTGAATTGATCAAAGCGATTGCCAACATGGTATCCGAAAAAAGAATTGAAGGAATTTCAAATATTACCGATGAAACAAACCGCGAAGGAATGCGCATAGTGATTGACATCAAACGTGATGCAAATCCGGGAGTAGTACTGAACAAACTTTACAAGTACTCGGCACTTCAATCATCCTTCAGCGTGAATAATATAGCACTTGTCAACAGCCGGCCGAAACAGCTGAATATCAAGGACCTGATCAAATATTTCGTCGAACACAGGCATGAAGTAGTAACGAGACGTACACAATACGAACTGAATGAAGCAGAAAAACGAGCTCACCTGCTACAGGGTTTTATGATTATTCTGGACAACCTGGATGAAGCCATTCGGATCATACGCGACTCACAAACACCCGATGAAGCCCGTACACGCCTGATGGAACGCTTTGAACTTTCGGATGTCCAGTCGCGCGCCATTGTGGAAATGCGCCTTCGCCAGCTCACAGGCATGGAGCAGGACAAACTGCGGGCAGAGTATGAAGATTTGATGAAACAAATCGAACATCTGAAAGAAATTCTTGAAAAAAAGGAACTCCGAATGGAAATTATCAAAGAAGAGCTGCTTGAAATAAAAGAAAAATACGGCGACAAAAGAAGGACAGAAATAGTCTATTCATCCGAAGAATTCAATCCGGAAGATTTCTATTCCGACGACGAAATGGTCATCACAATTTCTCACCTGGGTTACATCAAACGTACTGCGCTCAGCGAATTCCGTTCACAAGGCCGTGGAGGAGTAGGCTCAAAAGGCAGCGACTTCCGCGACGAAGACTTCATCGAACATATCTATCCGGCCACCATGCACAACACCATGCTCTTTTTTACCCAAAAAGGTCAGTGCTATTGGCTCAAAGTGTATGAAATACCCGAAGGAACGAAAAATTCCAAAGGACGCGCCATTCAAAACCTGCTCAACATCACTTCCGACGACAAAGTGAATGCCTACATCCGCGTAAAAGGACTGGATGACAAGGAATACATCAATTCACACTACGTAATTTTTGGCACGAAAAATGGTATCATCAAGAAAACACTGCTCGAAGCCTACTCACGTCCGCGTCAGAATGGAGTAAGAGCAATCACCATCAACGAGAACGACGAAGTGATAGAAGTACGGCTCACTGATGGAAAATCGGAAATCATCATGGCCAACCGCAACGGACGAGCCATCCGGTTCAACGAATCAAAAGTGCGCGCCATGGGACGCACCGCCGCCGGAGTAAAAGGAATGACCCTGGACGACGATGGCCAGGATCAAATAATTGGCATGATTTGTGGACATACCGAAGATGATGTTAATATTCTGGTCGTATCCGAACAGGGATACGGAAAACGCTCATCACTGGAAGATTACCGGGTGACAAACCGCGGCGGCAAGGGAGTGAAAACAATCAACATCACCGAAAAAACCGGAAAACTGGTTTCGATAAAAGGAGTGACCGACGATAATGACCTGATGATCATCAACAAATCGGGAATTACGATTCGGATCAGCATTGCAAACCTCCGCGTAATGGGACGAGCCACACAGGGTGTAAGAATCATCAATCTGGAAAAACGCAACGACAAGATTGCCTCCGTATGCAAAGTGAGCAAAGAGGAAGAAGTGGTGATACCCGAAGAAACAACTGACGAAACACCGCTCACTGATACAGAAACTCAAAGCGAGACAGAAAGCGAAGAAAAAAACCAAAATTAAAAACAAACAATAGATTAAACTATCGAAAATCATTTAACTAATAAAAACTAACTTACAAAAATGAAAAAACTATTTTTATCCATCAGTTTTATGGTTGGCTTATCAGCTGCATTATTTGCCCAGAAAGCGAATGTATCACAGGCTGCAAGTCTCACCCTTCAGGAAAAACCTGACTTCAAAGCTGCCCGCGAGGCTATTAAACCTGCATTTAATGACGAAAAAACCAAAAACGATCCGAAAACGTATTTCACAGCCGGAATGATTGGTTACACCGAAAACGACTCTTACAGCAAACTTATGATGTTAGGCAAAGAAGTGGACCAGGTAAAAAAAGGAAAAGCAATCATGGAAGCTTATGATTATTTTCTGAAAGCTTACAAACTGGACCAAATGCCCAACGCTAAAGGAAAAGTTAAACCTAAATTTGATAAAAAAATCAAGGAAAACATCAAAGAATTTTACACTGCTCAATACAACCTGGTAGGCTACGGAGCTCATTTATTCGACAAGAAAGATTACAAGGGCGCTTTCGATGCATTCAGCACTTTCCTTGAAATTCCCAAACTACCGATGATGAACAAGGAACTCTCAGTGACAGATTCCACCTATCGGATGATTAAATATTTCTCGGCACTGGCAGCTACCAACATGCAGAATCATGACAAAGCTATCGAAATGTACAAAGACCTGGCTGACGACAATTACGAAACCAAAAACGTATATCAGCTGCTGGCAGACGAATACCGCACAATAAAAGATACGGTGAATTATCTTGCCACCCTCGAACAGGGCTTCAAACTTTTCAACGACGACCCGTGGTTCCTGCAGAACATTATCAACCATTACATTTACTCCGACAAGATTGAAGAAGCATCCAAATACCTCGATGCAGCTATTGCTCAGGCTCCTACTGTAGCCGAATATTATTATGTAAAAGGTAACGTGGACGAAAGACTCGGCAACAACGACGGTGCCCGCAAAGCATTTGAAAAAGCACTGGAACTTCAGCCAAAAATGGCAAGTGCCTATGCCGGAATCGGACGTATTATTTTCAATCAGGCTGTAGAACTCCTGAGAGCTGCCGATTCCATCAGAGACAACAAACTGTACAATGCCGAAGTTCAGAAGGCAAATGATATCTTCAAGCAATCATTACCTTACATGGAAAAAGCGGTAGAACTGGATCCAAAAGATACAGATTTCAAACAAGCGCTTAAAATGCTTTACTATCGCCTGGGCGACAATGCAAACTACGAGAAAATCTCTAAAGAACTGGGCGAATAAGCCATTGCTGATAAAATAAATAAAATGCGATAACATGTTATCGCATTTTATTTTTTAAAAGCCGAAAATAGTAATATTTATAAAAAAGCGCTGTAAGTACTAATTCCTACAGCGCTTTATGTTTTTGAAATGATTATATTTGCAATTTAAAATACGAAATATGACATTACGAAAAGAACTTTCCCGACGAATACTGATACTCGACGGTGCAATGGGAACGATGATACAGCGTCACAAACTGAATGAAAAGGCATATCGTGGCGAACGTTTTGCAGACGTTGAAATTTTGCAAAAAGGAAATAACGACCTGCTGGTTCTGACTCAACCCGAAATAATCTATGATATTCATTGTCAATATCTTGAAGCTGGTTCAGATATCGTGGAGACCAATACTTTCAATGCGCAACGAATTTCTATGGACGACTATGGGATGAGTGCTTTTGTGCGTGAAATCAACCTCGAAGCAGCCCGACTGGCTCGAAAAGCTGCAGATGAATTTACGGCTAAAACTCCCGAAAAACCCCGTTTCGTTGCCGGTGCCGTTGGACCGACCAACAAAACAGCTTCTATGTCGCCCGATGTGAATAATCCTGCCTTTCGTGCTGTGAATTTTGATGACTTGGTGGTGGCCTACAGAGAGCAAATGGTAGCTCTGATTGAGGGTGGAGTAGATGCTTTATTGATTGAAACAATTTTTGATACGCTGAATGCAAAAGCAGCACTGTTTGCTGCCGGAGAAGCGATGCACGAAGCCGGCAGGAGGGTAGAACTGATGCTTTCGGTTACCGTGACCGACAAAAGCGGCAGAACACTTTCCGGTCAGACGATTGGCGCTTTCCTGACTTCCGTATCGCATGCTGATTTGCTTTCCATTGGATTAAACTGCTCGTTTGGTGCCAGAGATTTGAAACCTTATTTACAGGAAATATCAAAACGGGTACCTGTATTTGTCAGTGCATATCCCAATGCGGGTTTGCCCAATCAGTTTGGTGAATACGACGAAACGGCAGAAATAATGGCCGCTCAGGTGAAAGAATATTTTGATGAAAGACTGGTCAATATCATCGGAGGATGCTGCGGAACCACACCTGCCCATATTGCTGCCTATCAGCGTTTAATCGAAAAAGCGGAAGTCAGAACACCGGCTGAAAAAGATACGAATTTGCATTTGAGTGGATTGGAGGAAGTAGTGGTTTTGTCGCCAACCGTGGATTTTTATAAACAGTCTGCAGTTGATAAGGTGCAAACCTCACAACAGGTTCATAATGATGAGGCTATTTCCGGAAATTCAGACCTCTCCCCTAACCCCTCTCCCGGGGAGAGGGGGATAAGACCCGAGTATTACACAACGGATGCTAATAATTGGAAATTGTTGCATTCTATTTCAAAAGATATGCGCAAAAATCCAACGGAGGCCGAGGATAAACTTTGGCAAATGTTGAGAAAGAAAAGTACCGGTTATAAAATTAAAAGACAGCAGGTTATTGATGGATATATTGCTGACTTTATTTGTATTGAAAAAAGAGTAATCATTGAAGTTGATGGAGAAATTCACTTAACACCAGAAAATATTGAAAAAGATAAAGAACGATCTCGGATTTTGAATGCACAAGGTTATGATGTCTTGCGTTTTACAAATAAATATGTAATTGACAATCAGATAAAAGTATTTGATGAAATTAAATCCTATTTAAGCAATAAATCAACACCTTCTCGTCGTTCTTTATCGTTCATTGAACCGCGCTTTCCCCTCTCCTCGGGAGAGGGGGCAGGGGTAGAGGTCGAACCTGCAAGTAATTTTGAAAATTTATATAGTAGGCAGAATGCGCATTCCCTGCTTTGGGAGCAGGGAGAGAGATCCCTCTTCCTCAACATCGGCGAACGTTGCAACGTAGCCGGTTCAAGGAAATTCCTCCGGTTGATAAACGAAAAGAAATACGAAGAAGCCCTTTCCATTGCCCGTAAGCAGGTGGAAGACGGTGCTCAGGTTATCGATATTAACATGGACGACGCTATGCTCGACAGCAAAACGGAAATGGTTACCTTCCTGAATTACCTGGCTTCCGAACCCGAAATTGCACGTGTACCTGTAATGATTGACAGTTCAAAATGGGAAGTGATTGAAGCCGGACTGAAGTGTTTGCAGGGGAAATGCATCGTCAATTCCATCAGTCTGAAAGAAGGCGAAGAAGAATTTTTGGAACATGCCCGACTGATAAAACGTTACGGCGCTGCGGTGGTGGTAATGGCGTTCGATGAAAAAGGGCAGGCTGCTGACATCGAAAGGCGGATTGAGATTTGTACAAGAGTTTACAAACTACTAACTGAAAAATTGAACTTCCCTCCTCAGGATATTATTTTCGACCCGAATGTGCTGGCGATAGCTACGGGAATTGAAGAACATAATAATTACGGAGTTGATTTTATTAATTCGACTAAATGGATAAAAGAAAATCTGCCGTTTGCCAAAGTGAGCGGCGGTGTAAGTAATTTATCCTTCTCTTTTCGTGGAAATGATCCGGTGCGCGAAGCTATTCATTCTGTTTTCTTATATCATGCTGTCAGAGCCGGAATGGATATGGGCATAGTGAACGCCGGGATGCTTCAGATTTATGAAGACATACCTGCCGAAATGCTCGAACATGTGGAGGATATTGTGCTCAACCGTCGTCCGGATGCTACGGAGCGGATGATTGAATTTGCTGAAAAAATAAAAAACGAAACAACCGGCGTAAAAGCAGAGCAGGTGGATGCGTGGCGTTCCGGGCCGTTGGAAAAACGATTGGAATACGCGCTGATAAAGGGAATCAGCGACTACATGGACGAAGATATTGCCGAAGCTTTGACCGTTTATCCATCTGCCATTTCGATTATCGAACAGCCCCTGATGAACGGAATGAATATTGTTGGTGAATTGTTTGGCGCCGGAAAAATGTTCCTTCCACAAGTGGTAAAAACTGCCCGCACGATGAAAAAAGCCGTTGCGATACTTCAGCCTGAAATCGAAAAAACAAAAGTTCCGGGACAAAGTTCTTCTGCCGGCAAGTTCCTGATTGCTACGGTGAAAGGTGACGTTCATGATATTGGAAAAAATATAGTAGCAGTGGTGCTCGGATGCAATAATTATGAAGTGATTGACCTGGGCGTGATGACACCGACCGAGAAAATCATCCGGACTGCTATTGACGAAAAAGTGGACATTGTTGGTGTGAGTGGATTGATTACGCCTTCGTTGGAAGAAATGTGTAACGTGGCTTTGGAAATGGAGAAAGCCGGACTGCAAGTGCCACTTCTGATTGGAGGAGCTACTACTTCCAAACTCCATACGGCGGTGAAAATAGCTCCAAACTACAGCAGCCCGGTAGTTTACGTGAAAGACGCTTCGCTCAATACGGCTGTGGTGGCAAAGCTTATGAATCCATCAGCCAAAGCAGAATTTGTGGAGGAAATCAGGCGGGAATACGAAGGTTTGAGAATGAAGCAGGCTCCTAAACCTGATTTACTTTCATTGGAAGAGGCGAAAAGCAGAAGACCGAAGTTGTTTTAAAAGACATAGTCATTTAATCGTTATTGTTATTTTTTTTGTAAGTTTGGAGAATAATTAATATCTTAAAAAATATGAGACTAAGAACCTTATTTATTTTAATGTTTTGTTTACTTTCTCTTCAGATTGTTTTGAGTCAAACAAGAATTAAAATGGAAAATGAAGGTGGTGTTTATAAAATACCTAGTGAAGTTAATGGATTGAGGTTAAAATTCATTTTTGATACTGGAGCATCATATGTAACACTACCATTAGCAACAGCAAAACTTATGCTTGATAATGGTTATTTAAATTCAGAAGATATTTTTGACGACTTAAAAATACAAACAGCAGATGGTTCAGTGGTTAGCGCGACAAAAATTATTATTAAGGAAATGAATATAGGTGGGATTAGAATAAATAATGTAGAAGCTGTTGTAATGAATCAAGATTATTCGCCATTATTATTAGGTCAGTCTGCAATTTCTAAATTAGGAAAAATACACATTGAACTGGATGAACTTGTGATTTCTAATTCGAAGGAACTTTATTCAGAAGAAGAAATTGAAGAGTTATTCCGACTTGTTGAACAATATGAAAAGCTAAAAATGGATGTTGCATTATCGAAAACATTACAAACTCTCTTTGATTTGAATCAACTTTCAGATTTTGGAATTTTTAAGCTTGCAATGTCTTATACTACTATAGGTGAATATGAAAAAGCACTTATTTATTGTAAATTTGTTGAAAATAATGAGGATTTTAAAAGTACTGTATTAAATATGATGGCTTTATGTTATCAACAAATTGGTGATAATAACAATGCTTTGCTTTATAATCAAAAAGCATATCCATATTTAGATGATGATCCAAAAACAAAATATATGTATTATTCAAGCGTAAGTTCTATATATAATGCTATCGGT
>ERZ1645189.49-NODE-49-length-27498-cov-5.627482_pt1 | contig 27498 bp, 26 predicted proteins | sample MGYA00575350_ERZ1645189 | MGnify/ENA primary metagenome ERZ1645189 (study PRJEB40845, sample SAMN11283421) | freshwater sediment metagenome | isolation source: river sediment | host: Sediment | place: India: Jajmau, Kanpur | collected 2015-12-17 ...
AACTAGTCAAACAATATCCTATTGGTAAAACATATGAAGGCCGAGAGATCATTTGCTTAGAAATGTCTTCTCCAAAAGGCGATTCCAAAGAAAAACCCGGATACTACATAGATGCCAATTTTCATGCCGGTGAAGTCACCGGTTCTGCAGTCGCTCTGTATACCACATCTTGGTTATTGGAGAACTATGGGAAAGATGAAGATGCTACCCAAATCCTGGATACGCGCACTGTATATATGGTCCCTCGTGTTACCATTGATGGCTCTGAGCTCTACTTAAATACTCCCTACATGATTCGTTCGTCTGTTCGCCTATTCCCCTTTACAGAGGATCAACCTGGCTTGCATGGTGAAGACATGGATGGCGATGGATGGATTACTCAGATGCGAGTGAAAGATCCGCACGGCGAATATAAGGTCGATCCGGAAGACCCCAGACTGATGATCAAACGTCTACCAGATGAAGTAGAAGGCGATTTTTATCGAGTCTATACCGAAGGTAAAATCGTGGAATTCGATGGCGTTGAAGTTCAACATGCTCGCTCCCGTTGGGGATTGGATGTCAACCGTAACATGCCTGCCTTTTGGGACATCGATGCCAAGCAAATTGGCTCCGGTGACTATGCTTTATCGGAACCCGAAACAAAGTCTGTTGCTGACTTCCTCATCAAGACCAAGAACATAGCCGGGGCGCAGAGTTACCATACTACGGGTGAAGTACATTTACGTCCCTGTTGCACCACCCCAGACAAATCCATGGTACCTGGTGATCTTGCCGCATACAAAGCATTAGGAATCCGGGGAGTAGAGTACACCGGTTATGGGCATTGCAGTGTTTACGATGGTTATTTAGCTCCCGAACAAAGAAACGCTCCCCTGAGAGGTGTTTATCTCGATTGGATTTATAATCATAGGGGAATTTTATCCTGGTCTACCGAACTATGGAGTGTTCCTCATGCTGCCGGTGGAAAGAAAAACGATTTCTCAAAAGATCGACAACCCTACTCGGACAAAGATCGTGAAGAAGATATGAGAAAAGTTTCGAAGTGGCATGATGAGCATCAACTAGATTGCTTTGTCCCTTGGCATTCATTTGAGCATCCACAACTGGGTGTTGTAGAAATTGGGGGCTGGAAACAGAAATACATGTTCCAAAACCCACCACCTCAATTCTTACCCGAACTCTGCGAGAAAAATATGCGCTTTACAAATGTTCAGATTAAGGCTCTGGCTGAACTAGATATTCGCAAAGTGAACATTGTAGCGAAAGCAGAAGGCTTGTATGAAATCACCTGCGGAATCGTCAATAAGGGTTACTTGCCAACCGGTGGTTCTCATTTGGCAGAACAAATAAAAGTCGTTCGCCCGATTGAAATTTCATTGTTAGGCGAAAACATAGAAGTTCCAAATGGAAAAGACGTTTTAAAATTCAACCAATTAAAGGGACGCGAGGAAAAGAAGGCACAATGGCTGGTTTTAGGAAAACCCGGACAATCCGTCACCATTGTTGCAAAGAGCGAACGAGCCGGAACCGCTCGACACATTTTGACTCTTCCATAAGGTCCACAAACATCCTGTCAGGAGTATCTTGACAGGATGTTCTACTTTCTGTATAATAAGTTAAATTTAAAACTTATTCAATGATGCAGAGAGTAACAAACATTGTGTTATGACAGAGACTCGGGAGGATGAGAACCGGGATAACATTGTTTGTGAAGAACACTGCTGAGAAGCCCTTCGAACCCCATTTATGGTCAGTAGAAGCCGCCGGGTTCGCCCGATAAAGCGTTTTGAGCCGGGAGTCCATAGGACTCCAAAGTGGGTGGCACCGCGAATGTAAGCCCTTCGTCCCGCTGTTGTACGACAACAGTATGCGAAGGGCTTTTTTATTATAGCAAGGAGGTACAAGAAAATGAAAATCAAGCAGTTGTTCCGTATGTCACAACCCCCCATCGGTCAGGAGATTTGTGTTAACGGTTGGATTCGAACCTCTCGTGCATCGAATACCATTGGCTTCATCGAATTGAATGATGGCACTTTTTTTAAGAACCTGCAAGTGGTTTTTGAATCCGGTGTTCTAGAGAATTATGCGGAAATTTCAAAATTGGCTATCGCTTCTGCTGTCGAGGTACGTGGTATCCTTTTAGAATCCCCCGGGGCAAAACAACCATTTGAATTGCACGCATCCCAGATTATTGAATTAGCTCCTTCTGCCAGTGATTATCCACTCCAAAAGAAACGGCATTCTCTGGAATACTTACGAGAGATTGCATGGTTCCGTCCTCGCTCCAATCTCTTCTCTGCCGTTTTTCGGGTGCGTTCGGTAGCTGCTTTCGCTATTCACCGCTTTTTCCAGGAAAACGGTTTTGTCTATGCCAATACACCCTTGATTACGGATTCAGATGGTGAAGGGGCAGGAGAAATGTTTCGGGTTACTACCCTTGATATGATGAACCTCCCACGGAACGCAACAGGGAGTATTGACTTTACTCAGGATTTCTTTGGAAAATCCACCTATTTGAACGTAACTGGGCAGTTACAAGCCGAAGCCATGGCTTTGGCCTTCCGCGATGTGTATACTTTCGGCCCGACTTTCCGAGCCGAAAACTCAAATACCACTCGTCACGCAGCTGAATTTTGGATGATGGAACCGGAAATGGCGTTTGCCGACTTACGGGACAATATGGAAAATATTGAATCCATGATTCAATTTGTCATTCGTGCCGTGCTACGCGAATGTCCTGAAGAAATGCAATTTTTTAATGAATTTATCGATAAAGATTTGTTATCTCGATTAGACAATGTGGTATCCAACCAATTTGAACGAATTTCATACACAGAAGCCGTAGACATTTTGCTCCAATCCAATCATCCCTTCGAGTTCCCTGTCTCTTGGGGAATGGACCTTCAAACCGAACACGAACGCTTCCTTACAGAAAAAATCTTCAAGAAACCTGTCTTTGTTTACAATTATCCCAAAGAAATCAAAGCGTTTTACATGCGCCAAAACGAAGATGGCAAAACCGTAGCGGCCGTTGATTTATTGGCTCCCGGTATTGGAGAGATTGTGGGAGGAAGCCAGCGTGAGGAACGTTATGAACCCTTAGTTCAACGCATGAGCGAACTCGGAATGGATTTAGAACCTTATCATTGGTATTTGGATCTTCGTAAATACGGTGGTGTATACCACAGCGGTTATGGATTGGGATTTGAACGCCTAGTTATGTATATCACCGGTGTCAGTAACATCCGCGACGTCTGCTTAAGTCCGAGAACCGTCGGCAACTGTATGTTCTAAGAAAGGAGAAACCATATGAAACTACGATTATTCTATTTGCCAAATTGCCCTCATTGTAAGAGAGCCATAGCGATGTTAGAAGAATTGCAAAGTGCGAACCCTGAATATGCAGCAATTGAAATCGAGAAAATCAATGAACGTATCGAATCTACCCTAGCGAATCAATATGATTATTATTTGGTACCCACTTTCTATTTAGGAGAGACGAAGCTTTTTGAAGGAGTCCCCAACAAAGAAGCCATTGAAGGAGTGTTAAAAAAAGCTCTTGAGAAATAAACAAAAGGCCTTGCGGTATGAGCTAAATACCGCAAGGCCTTCCCTTATACTAAGAACTTTTCCCACTCTTCTTCCACGAAACCGTTAAGAACAAAGTCTTTACCAATCAAAAGGGGACGTTTCACTAACATACCATCGCTGCCTAACCATTGAGCCATTTCTTCTTGGCTCATGTTCGGAACTTTCAAGGCCAACTCATTCGTGCGATACAGCGTACCGTTCACATTAAAGAACTTCTCTAGAGATTTGTTGCCTTGTTGATGCCACTTCATCAGTTCGTCCGGAGTTGGATTTTCCTTTTTAATATTTCTTTCAACATAGTCAATCTGATGAGCCTCAAGCCAATCACGGGCTTTCTTACAAGTAGATCAGCCGGGATAACAAAATAACAGATACGGCATGAACTTCACCAATCCTTTCAACATGTAGTTCTTTAAGGACTCCACTTTCATACTATCAACCTTAGAAGGCTTTGTCAATAACATGGACTCCATGATATACCATCTTGACGATTCTCTCTGAATGTTGTATGGTTTAGAAGGAACATAAATAATAAATGGAGGGATACCTATGAAAATTGCGTATTTTGCCTTTAACGGAAAAGCGATGTGCTTTCAACACCTACTGCTCAATACTCTGGACCTTCACCAAAAAGGTCATCAGGTGAAGTTGATTATTGAAGGAGAAGCCGTCACCCTGATGCAAGAAATGGTAGAATCCAAAAATCCTGTTTTTTCGAAAGTTCGCGAGTTCAATCTCATTGATTGTATTTGTAAAGCATGCTCCGCAAAATTAGGTGTATTGGAATACAATCAAACCCTCGGAATACCTCTCGATGGTGAGATGAATGGACACCCACCTATGGAAAGATACCTCAAAGAAGGGTACCAAATCATCACCCTATAAGATATAGAAACGCCCCGAGGGGGCGTTTTTTTATGGAGTTCCTTTCCATCTCTGGAATAACTCTGAAATGACTTGCTCCATGGGGGCGCGATTAATCTCTATATCCTGAATGCCCTGAATCTGAGACAAGTGTTGCAGAACGGATTCTATGGGATATCTCATCAGGTCCACCTCAAATTGATACACACCTTGCGATGCCTCGAGGAGCGTTCCGAATTCGAACCCGGGTTCTATTTCTTGATTCATGGTTAAAGTAATGCGTGTCATATTACCTGTTATGGTTCGTAATCCTTCGAAATGACCGTCGTAGACCAATCTTCCGTTTGATATCATAAGAATCCGATGAGCCATTTCCTGTAAATCATCCATATCATGACTAGTCACCAAAATGGTGGTTCCTCTTTGAACATTTAAATACTTCAAAAAGTCAATCATTCGCCTTTTGGCCACTACATCTAATCCAAGAGTGGGCTCATCCAACAAGATACACTCCGGACTATGCAAAAGCATCATAGCCAGATCTGCTTTCATCCTTTGACCATAGCTGAGCTCTCGAGCATATGTTTTTAATATTGGTCGCAAATCTAAAAGATCCGTTACCAGGGCAAGATTCTCTTGATAGATTGGCTTAGGGATGTCCCATACGACCCGCTTCCATTCAAAACTTTGCTGAATCGGATGGTCCCACCAAAGCTCTGTGCGGTTTCCAAACAAAACACCGAGCTTGCGCATTAATGGAATTCGATCGAGATGCGGAGAGAGTCCTAACACACTCACGGTACCCTGGTTAGGCAACAGCATCCCGGCTAGAATTTTCATGGTTGTACTTTTTCCTGCCCCATTTGGACCAGCATAAGCGACAAATTCACCTTTGTGTATAGTAAAACTTAAATCCTCAAGAGCGTTGATTTTTTTCTTTTGTGGCTGTAATAATCCCTTGATTAAACCTTGCCCAGCTAAATCTCTTTGAATTTGCATATAGACTTTGCTCACTTGCTGCACGTTAACGACGATGTCCGTGCACGAGATATCGATGGATTCCTGTTTGAACATAATATCGTAATCCTTTCCGAATCGCAGTCAGCGCAAGCATGCTTAAAACGACACTATAGATAAGTGGTACACTCATTCTCCAAGATGTTTGAGACGTATTCAAAAGTATGGTGGTGGGGTACCAAGCGATCATCCCCGCGGGAATCACCGACAACAGAGTGACTTGCAATGATTTTGGCATCGCATTCAAAGGAAAATTTCTGAGGTGTCGCAAACTATCGAGAACATAAGTCGAGATTTCTTCTGCTTGAACCGGAGAGTAGAAAGCTAAAGATGAAACCAAATACGAAATAGCAACGACTGTCACTAAAGAAGTGAGTAATAACCCAACGAATTGAAGAATCCAAACGAAAGTTACATCAATAGATAAGAGCGTGGTAGCAAAGACTACAATGAGTGTTCCCGAAATGACATTACCACTTGCAGTAAAGGGCAAAAAACCTTCTGTCAGCAATTGCATGGGAAAGGATAAAGGTTGAATCCACATGTGTTCCACCTGACCTCTGCCAATTCTTCGGCTGAAGTGCCCCGTGTTATTTCCGGTAAAGAGCAGCTGAAACAATCCGGAAACCAGGGTAGCAAAGCCCAACATAAACAAAACTTGTTCTCTTTGCCACTCACCAATCCCTCCCAATCGCCACGACAAAAGGAACAGGCCGCTAATCGACGAGACGGTACCCACCACATCTGCCGATAAAGCAAGCACAGCAAATAACGTATCTCGTAACAACCAACCCAAATCCATTTGGGCATACAGTTTCATTAGCTCGAAGTATCGGCGAATACTCTGCTTAACCACCGTAACTCACCATCGTTTCTTGCGATTTTCGAAACCACCCTATGGCAATGGGCCATAATACCATATTCCAAAACACTTGTAGACCTATCACTCGAAATGGTTCTGCTTGCCCTACCAGGAAACTTAAGGGTGCTCCTGCTAGACTACCAAAAGGTTGAATTTGTAAGAATGGGATCAAGAAAACGGGCATCATGGAAAAAGGAATGACCGATCCTGAAAACAAAGCAGCAATCGACATTCGTATCACATATCCTAACCACGCCATACCTCGTAAGTGAATGGTTACACAGACAAAAATAAAATCAATGGCAAATCCAAGCATAACACAGAGGCATAAGCTCGGAAAAAACCAAAAAGTTCTCGGTATCACATCGATACCAATCAACGGTGATAACAAGTACATGGGCAAAGCAAAGAAAAGCAACATTGGTATCCAAGAACCCATTGTTTGAGCGACTAATTGCCTTAGTACTCCAAATGGTCTGGTAAAGTAACTAACCAACTTGCCTTCATAATTCCACGAAGAAGCTTCTGTTTGTACAACAAGTAAATCGGCGAACAAAGTTTGCACATACGTATAACTCAGTAGTTGCGAAAGTGTCCAAGGCAAGTTAGCCCCTTGCTTTGCAAGAACCCGCCATAATACTAACATGGGTAGTAAATACAAGAGTTTAACAAGAATTCTTGGAAGTACATATAAATATCCATCATTTGTTTGCCCCATGTAAGACATTTGAATGATTTTCATGAACTTCTTCAACGTATCCCCTCCCCACATAAAAAACCATTGGCAAGAACTGCCAATGGTTAGTTTACTGAAGCCTATAGCGAAAGTCAATGCATACAATATTACAGTATGCTAACGATTCGACGACAAGCTAATCTGGTTTGGGCTCAAATTCCAATTTCCCTACGCCGCAAATAGGACAAAACCAATCATCAGGCAAATCTTCAAAGGGTGTTCCTGGTTCTATACCCGAATCAGGGTCACCTAAAGCCGGATCATAAACATAGCCACAAGGAATGCAAATGTATTTTTTCATAAGAAAAACCTCCTTCTTTTGTTTCACACTGAAGAATTCGGAAAATGTCAATTGACACGAAGTGCCACTTGCTTATTCCGATTCTTTTGACTAACAATTCTATGTCAATACGTGAAATCCTTCATTTTCCTATGAGAAAAAAGTAAAAGGGAAATTGATCATTTATTTAAAACTTCCGCGTCCGACCGCATCCGCATTAAATAAATACAAGACGATGTCAGGTTGATATTCTTTGGCAAAATCGACAACGGAATGGCGAAACAAGCGTAAATCCAAAGCTGTCACTTCTTCTACCCCACAGGCCAAAAACGAGTAGATGGGTAGTCCATAGGAATCTTTGATCATGAGAATCTTCTTGCCTTTGACTTCATGATTCATAATTCGAATGATTTCGTGATCACCATTATACGCGGCATAGCGATTCGTTTCTACCGGAAGATTGGAATCTAGGAAATCCGAAACCAAGATAGCATGGGAAAATGAACCTACCTTTTCGCTCCACGCACCATAGTTGAAAATGGATACGGTGAACTGGGTGTCAAACTTGGGGGTGACGACTGTAAAGGAATCTAATCCACTATAGGTTACCCCTACCCGCTTACCCAAGGACCCCAAGAAAAAGTCTTCATATACCTCAAATTGAAAAGACTCCTCAGTGAACATAGCACTATCGATCATGGAACCCAGTTGCCGATTGATTTCTTGAGCCAACAACTTTGTAGCCATGAGTGCACCCGGAATCGTCCAATGGTGATCGGTATTAAAGAACAACTCCGATTGTGATAACCCCTGATGGTAGTAGTCCTCTCTCAAATCATATATAGGAACCTGTTCGTCTTGCAAAGCCGCTATTAAGCGGTTGGCATTATCATTTCCGTATTCCTTAATTTGATAGGGTAGTTGGCTTTGGTTCGGGGCTAGTTTATAGGGCGCTTGTACATATAAGAAAGGTATATTCAATGACTTCATTTGACGACTAACTTCAATTAATGTTTTGGCGTCTTCTTCCACTTCTAGCCATGGTGAACCAAAACTAATCTGCCCATCAGAAGTTTTATACAAAGACCCATAATTCATGTCTGGGATCACTTTTTTCTGTTGCAAATCTTGTAAAAACCCATAAAATTCAATCCAAGATAACTTCATTGGGATTGCTTCCTGAATGACAACTTCAAATTGTGATGTCAAAGACCTAAGTTTGCTTTCATCTACTTGCGGTTTTTCCAAGAACGGCAACATGGATGTTTCATAGAAATTCTTCCATGCTTGCGGGGTGCTAAGTGTTTGATAACTAAAAAGCAATATGAGTAACAAAGCGACACCGGTGGCGACTCGTTCCCAGAGCGCTGTATGCATATCCCACTTCATTCGTTTCCTCCTGGTTAAAAATTAAAATAGATAAATGGATTGTAGGATCCTTTGACCAAATAGGTGACTGAGAGAACTAAAATTAGAAGAACACCCATAGTAAGAACCACGCCTTTCGCTAGATTCAAGATGAAAACAAACCAATGGGGAGCCTTTGGTGAATACGAGGAAAACCATTCATTCCAAGGGAAACACGCCAAAAATGCTGCGATGAAAAAAACCTTATTCTCTCCTAAAATCATCCGTGCATCCGGTTGAAGACCTTGAAAGAGTGATTGCTGAAACATCACTCCTAGGTAGCACCAAGCGTCACGCAAACTGGCCGCTCGGAAAAGTACCCAGCCCACCAAAACGGATGTCATTGTATAGAAATGCCCGATTCTTCTCATAAGCCATCCGGGAAAGCCGTTTGCGACTAGATACTTCTCATAGGCAATGGCTTTTTCTATAGCGATTAAAAGAAAGTAAAAAATCCCCCAAACAATAAATGTCCAATTCGCGCCATGCCAAATGCCGGTTAAGGCCCATACTACAAAAAGGTTAAAGGTTACCCTACCTTTATGAGAAACCCTACTACCTCCCAATGGAAAGTATACATACTCACGGAACCAGGTTCCCAGCGAAATGTGCCATCGTCTCCAAAACTCCGAAACAGACACCGATATGTAAGGATGGTCAAAGTTCTCGGGAAAGTGAAACCCCATCATTTTTCCTAACCCGATTGCCATGTCCGAATATCCGGAAAAGTCGAACAGTATTTGAAACGCGTAGGCCAAAATCCCAACCCAAGCACCGGATGGTGTTACCGCTCCATAACTGACTCTGCGAACAGACTCTTCCGAAATCAGAGCAAATTGGTTTGCGAGAAGTACCTTTTTACCTAATCCCATGACAAACCGAACCAAGCCATGCGAAAAATCAGCGATATTTTCTTTTCTTGAGTTTATCTGTTCGGCTATTGTTTCGTACCTCAGAATTGGACCGGCAATCAATTGTGGAAACAAGGCTATGTACAAACCAACTTGGAAAGGATTCTTATTGGCCTGAACTTTACCCATGTAAATATCCAATACATAAGACAATGCCTGAAAGGTGAAAAAGGATATGCCGATTGGTAAGCGAATGAAAGGAATCTCCAAATAAGGAAACCATGTTTTTAAAATGCTCAGTGTAAACATATGATACTTAAAATAATACATGATTCCTAAATTCAGGGCCAACGATAGGATTAGAACGACCCGTCGCTGCATCCTCTTTCCGGTCGACTTCTCTACGAATAAACCCAGGCCCCAATTTAGAAAGATGGAAAATACGAGTATCAAAACGAAAATGGGCTCCCCCCAGGCATAAAAAAAGAGACTAACTAAAAAAATAAAGAAGTTTTGCGCCTGACGCCATGGCTTTAAGAGATAGTAGGTCAGCATGGTGAATGGCAAAAACAAGGTCAGAAAAACCAAACTTGAAAATAGCATGAATCACAGCTCCTGTAAATAACAAGTGTCAGTTGATTTCGAGCTGATTCAGTAAAAACCCTTTGCTTTTTCTGAAGTGTATAAAACAAAAAGGAAGTCTTGTAGACTTCCTTTTCTGCTATCTAATTTGCACATCTTTTTGGGTTGCGTATAGCCATTCCTGCACGAACATCATGATAGGTGCCGTCTTCCCAAGTTATCTGACCATTGACCAAGACGTGTCGTATCCCATTGGGATACTCTGTTGGTTCTGTGACAGTGCAATTCGCTCCAATGGTGTCAAAATCAAAAATTACGATGTCTGCCCAAATTCCCTCTTTAATGTATCCTCGATCCATGAGATTCAAGCGATCTGCAACCATACCCGTCATTTTTCGAATGCAAGTTGGCAAATCAATGAGTTTTTCGTCTCTAACATAACGGGCTATGGTATAAGGATAGGTTTCGTAATTTCTGGGATGTGCCGCCAAGAGATCAATCTGCTTATCGTCCACAACAAAACTGTCGGTTCCCACCATAGATATAGGGTGCTTTAAGATTCTTGCGATATCCTCATCGCCCATGATACCAGCCGTTTTCACTTGACCTTGATTTTCCATGACCAGCTTTAGAATCAAGTCTGCATAATCTACTTTCCATATAGCCATGACTTCATTAAAGTCAAGACCCTCCAATCCCTGGCTATTTAGACACCATAGAATCCCTCTTCCCAGAGTGGAGGTATAGGAAACCGGATCCTTGATGGAAAATTGTTGAAGTTCAAGACGAGCCTTGTTATATAGATTCGGATCTTGGAGTTGTTGCAATGCCTGTTCTAACCCGTTTTGCATCAACCAACTGGGTAACTGATCTGCAATGGGATAGATTTGAGTGTATGGATGCAAATAGGTATCGGAAAGAATATCAATACCTTCCTCACGAGCCGCTTCAATAATTCGGAAGCATTCTATTGTTTTCCCCCAATTAACCTTTCCACAAACTTTCTGATGAGCCAAGTGTGGTCGGGCTCCGCTTTTTCTACCCACATCGATTAGTTCTTCAACAGACTCTACCACCAAACGATCTTGGTTATAGATATGGGAATCATATATTCCATCATATTTTGCGATGGGTTTCGTGACTTCAATAATCTCCTCATGACTGGCTAAGCAGCCTGGCATGTAACGACGACCGGTGGATAAGCCAAATGCTCCATCCTTCATTGCTTGATCAATCATGTCACACATTGTTTTCATCTCTTCTAATGTGGGAGGATTGGGATTTGTTCCCATAACAGCTCCACGAACGGTTCCTTGACCAATCAACATACCTAGGTTGATTGCCATTTTTTCTTGCTCGAGCTTGTTGAGAAACTCATCCATGGTTAACCAATCAATGCTGTTTCTGCGACGTTTTTGCATGACTTCTCTGGTTTTCTCTGTTAGAGGCGCTTCGGAGCCACCACATTGACCACCCAAAACAAAGGTAATACCTTGACGAATCGCACTTTCTGCTTTGGGGTTGGTCAAAACAGAGCGATCTGCGTGACTGTGAATATCCATAAATCCAGGGCAAACAATTAACCCTGAAGCATCGATTTCTCTTTTAGCTTTCTCTAGCAAAGGATATCCCAACGCCACAATTCTCCCTTTTGAAATGGCCACATCCCGTTTTAACCCCGGGTCTCCACTTCCATCGATGACAAATCCATTTCGGATTATGATGTCGTACATGAATTCACTACCTACCCTTTCTTAAAATCTTACCCGCCTGAGCTCCGGTATGCTTGCCATTTACTGCAGTCAACACCCCATTCACATATACACGCAAAATCCCTTCACAGGCCTGCTTGGGTTCTAAGAAGGTGGGGGTATCTATGATGGTATCGGGATTGAATAAAACCAAGTCTGCCCAAAAGCCCGGACGCAGCAAACCACGATTGTTGAGTCCAAGACGGGCTGCCGGGAACCCCGTCATTTTACGCACAGCTTCTTCCAAAGAAAAGAGTTTTCTTTCACGGCAATAGTGACCAAGAACTCGTGGAAAGGTACCAAAATTGCGAGGATGTGGTTTATCATTACCGCTCATGGGTAAACTGCTACCATCGGAACCGGTCATGACAAGAGGATGTTTCATGATCATTTCCACATCTTCCTCACACATACCGTAGGTAATCTGGTTCACATCTCCTCGTTCCTCGATTATTAAATCCAAGGCTGCATCAATGGGCTCTTTCCCGAGTATAGAAGCGATCTCTTCAATGTTCTTACCAATGAACCGCTTGTTCTCTTTGCTCGGGATATCTGCGATGACAATATCACTAAATCGACGCAACGATTTTGCAAAATTCGCTAAAATTTCCTGTCTTATCTTTTGACGTGTCGCTGAATCTTCTAGACGCTCCAGCATTGCATCCATTCCACCGACAAAAGTCCATTTGGGCAACATAGAGGTCAAGGTCGTGGCAGATGCGATATAAGGGTATTGATCTAGTGTTACATCAATTCCTTCCCTACGAGCGGCTTCGATACAAGCCAACGTCGCGTGACCCATGATTCTCCAGTTTTTTCGACCGGTGATTTTGTGATGAACCACCTGCACAGGAATGCCTGCACGCCGACCCACTTCAATGGTTTCTTTGACAGAGTCTAACACTCCATCGCCTTCGTCTCGCATATGACTTTCATACATACCGCGGTAAGGCGCTAATGCTTTCGAAACTTCTGCTAATTCATCCACATCTGCATAGCATCCAGGGGGATATATGAGTCCACTTGACATGCCGAATGCTCCACCTTGCATCGATTCGGCAGCTAATCTTTGCATCTCTTTCAACTCGGCTTCGGTGGGTTGACGATCATCAAAGCCCATAACCGCCAATCTTATGGTTCCGTGTCCAACCATACCTCCATAATTGACACTATAAGGGAACTTATCCATTTGATTCAAATATTCTGCAAAGGAGTGCCACGTGAAATCCATGCCTGTATCGAGGAAACCAATGTAACGTTTCAATAAATCTACGTTCTTGGGATGAACCGGTGCAGCGGACATACCGCAATCTCCACCAATTTCGGTCGTAATTCCTTGTAGAACACGACTTTCCGCGAAAGGTACACCAGAGATTGCAAAGTCGGAGTGCGAGTGGATATCGACAAAACCCGGACTTAAGACCATGCCTTTTGCATCAATAACTTCTTCCGCTTGCGCATCGATTAAGCAACCCATTGCTGCAATTCTACCATCTTTTATGGCTAAATCACCCATTTGCCAAGGCGTTCCGGTTCCGTCGATTAATTTTGCATTTTTAAACAGAACATCAAACATAGTATCACTCCCTTATATCAATTCTTAAGATAAAATTCTACGCAACACGAAAGGATTCCTTTCGTAAAATAAGAAAGCACATATTTATCATAGAGAAGGATTTTCTCTTTCGTAAAGAGAATTATTCGCCTATGCAAATAAATGGAGGTGTTTCTATGCCGCGTAAAGTATCCGTTTCGTTCGATCGTTACTATCGTTATGAAGAGATTATGCAATATCTCAAAGACATCGTTACCGCGTATCCCCAATTGGCCACTTTAGAAACCATTGGTCAAAGTTTTGAAAAACGAGATATTCCGGCGCTCACCATCACAAACCTCGAAAAAGGGTTGCCAGAAAATAAACCGGCTCTCTATGTTGAAGCCAATATCCATGCCGGAGAAGTCACCGGCTCCATGACCGCTTTGAATTTGATCGATTTGTTGGTCAGCGAGTTTGGGGATGACCCAAAAATCACCCGGTTACTGGATCAATATACGTTCTATGTGTTACCGCGGGTGAACCCGGATGGAGCCGAGTTGTATTTAACAACCCCAACCTCTTTACGCTCTTCCGTGCGTCCTTGGCCTGAGCAGAATATGGATCAGCTTCCTGGATTGCATCCAGAAGATGTCAACAACGATGGACATATTTTACAGATGCGGGTTAGAAATGATAAACGTGGTGCTTGGAAAATCAGCAAACGCGATTCGCGGCTCTTGTTACCTCGTGAACCTTGGGATGGAGGCGAACCCTTCTATAGTTTGTATCCGGAAGGCTTTATTCAGAAGTTTGAAGGAGAACCGTTTGAGGTTGTTCGTACACCTTTCGGCTTAGATATGAATCGAAACTTCCCATCCAATTGGCATCCCAGTGTCCAAGGTGGGGGAGACTTCCCAACGAGCGAACCGGAAGTTCGCGGAGTGGTCGAATTCATCTCAAAACACCCCAATATTGCTATGGCAAACTCCTACCACACCTCTGGAGGGATATTCTTCCGTAATCCTTATCAATATGGTGACGACGCCATCGACCAAACAGACCTAAAGCTAATCCGAGCCGTTGCTGCCGAAGGTACCAAAGTTACAGGGTATCCTGATGTCAAATCCAGTAACCGAGCTTGCTTACCTGAGTGGTTATATGAACACAAGGGTATCATTGGATTCACAACAGAATTATGGGATCGCATCGGACAAGCCGGCATCGATAAAGTCCAAGCACAAAAAGCCAATACCCCGGAAGAGAAAGAAGACATTCAAGTTCGTCTTTTACAATGGAATGACCGAGCTCTATCGGGAACCGGCTTCCATAATTGGACGAGATTCGATCACCCACAACTTGGCGAGGTTGAAATTGGGGGATGGGATCCCAAAACGAATATGCAAAATCCTCCCGGCTTCCTTCTCCCAGGTGAAACCTATAAGAATGCACTTTGGGCTATTCGACAAGCCGCTTGCTTACCTTACATCTCTATAGATACGGTGAAAGTGGAATCGATTGATGCACAGTTATGGAAGATTACCGCTACAGTCATCAATGAAGGGTTCTTACCTACTAACATTACCAATAAAACTCTCAGCTTAAAGGCAGTAAAACCGGATAGCATTCAATTAGAGGGGGCCGAGATTTTAAACGGTAAGAAATCGGTAGCACTTGGTCATTTACAGGGATACTCTATGGCGCATTATTCTGGTGGATATGGTGCTTCCATACCCAATAGTATGGGTAAAGCGACCTGGTTAATCAAGGCAAACAAGGGTGATACCATCACATTGAAAGCCAAAAGTGCACGCGGTGGTCAAGCGGAGCAAAACTTGATTTTGGAATAATCACAAGGAGTGAAATGATGCTTCACCAGAAACCAGGAAAAGAAAATACCGCAACAACAGTTGAACATGCTGTTGCAGCTGCTCGAAAATATGGCGTTCACACATTAGTTGTGGCTTCCAATAGCGGTTGGTCTGCAGAGCATTTGCTTCCCTTTGTCAAGGAATTTCGAATTGTTGTCATAGGACAAGTCAGTGGCTTTCGGGTCGATGCCGAGAACCCTATGTCCGCTGAAAAACGTGCCTCTCTATGGGAAGCGGGCTTTCATGTGTATCATACCACTCATGTATTATCCGGAGCGGAACGAAGCTTTTCCACTCGTTTTCAAGGTGCTTACCCCGTAGAAATTTTGGCGAATGCTTTGCGTATGTTTAGCCAAGGCGTCAAAGTATGTGTGGAGATTTCTACGATGGCACTCGATGGTGATCAAATAGAATACGGCAAAGATATTATTGCAATGGCTGGCACCGGAAGTGGTCTAGATACTGCAGTTCTTCTTCGTCCCGCTCATGCACAAAGAATTCTAGAAACGAAAATTCACGAGGTCTTGTGCAAACCTTACTTATGTTAATAAGCAAAAAACCCGCCAAAAAATTGGCGGGTTTTTTATCGTACTGATGCTTAAAAGGAATCTATGGGTAATGGTGAGTCTTTCTTCGGGTCTTGAGCACCTTCCATCGGTTCGGTTGGCATCTGTCTTTTCCACGACTTCTCGTCCGTAGCAAGAGTGCTTTGAGCTGGAATGGTTTCGGAAAGGGGTGGGCTTATACTTGATTCGGGTTTGGGTGCTTTGGGTAGTTTGGGTCGCATAATCGATCCACTCAGTGCACCAACGATACCGCCAATGACATGGGTAATCTGAGAGATATTGTCACTGACCGCAAACATCTGATAAATCTCTCCACCCAAGTATACCGCAGTGACCACTAAGAAGGTAAGCGGTATACCACCTTTGTCTCGTCCTGTTATCGATGTTAAGATGATGAAAGCAAAAACAACACCGCTTGCACCCATCAAGCCGCTTTGAAAGAAAAACATTTGACCCAGACCCGTCACCAGAGCGGTAATTAAAATGACAATCGAGATCTGTAGGCTACCATATTTCTCTTCCAGTAATGGGCCAATCAGCAGCATTAACATAATATTTGCGCTATAATGTGCCCAATCGAGATGACCAAAGACATGGGTAAGCACCCTCACATAAGTCAAAGGATCACTCCATGAGGCAGGGTAAACAGAAAAAAGGAGAATATTGCTTTGACCATTGGTCAGTTTCGCTAACCCTAAGGCCATCAGTGAGATGAGCACAAAGCTTAAGATAATGGGTGAGTTGTAGCGAACTTTGATCGATGGAGTCATGGACAACCCTTCTTTCTGTTATTCATTAATCCTATTTCTTCGTCATAAATTCAATGACAGAATTGGAGAACGCCACTGGATCTTCAAGAGTAAAACCGGCCATCAGTAAGGCTTGATCGTATAATAGTTTGGTATACTTCTTGAGCTGCTCCGGTTGACCGGCCAATTCTTGTAGTGTTTCAAATACTTTGTGATGAGGATTGACTTCGAGAATGCGCTCTGCTTTTACTTCACTCTCTCGATTGGGCATGGCATTAAGAACTTTTTCCATTTCCAATGAGATCTCTCCTTCACTGACCAAGCAAAGAGGATTATTTTTTAAGCGTGTGGATAAGCGTACGGCTTTCACTTGCTTGCCTAAGACTTGAGTCATATCATATAATAACGACTGATTCTCACGGTTCAGTGATTCCATGGCTTCTTTCTGATCTGCATCCATGATATCCAGTTTTGCATCTGCCACCGAGCGGAATGGTTTCTTTTCGTATTCTCTGAGCACCTTAAGAGCAAATTCGTCTACTTCGTCCGTCATGGCAAGGATATCGAATCCTCTCTCGCGAACCGTTTCACTTTGTGGCAAAGCAGCGATTTTCTGAACACTCTCACCGGTGGCATAGTAAATCTCTTTTTGATCCTCCGGCATTGTGCTGAAGTATTCATTCAATGTGATTTTCTTATCCTGTTGCAGGGAATGGAATAGCAACAAATCTTTCAAATCTTCTTTATGCATACCAAAATCTGCATAAACACCGTACTTGATTTGCAATCCAAACGCTTTCCAGAACTTCTCATACACTTCTCGTTGATCCGCTAGAATTTTGGTCAGCTCGGTTCGTATTCTCTTTTCGATGTTCTTCGCGATGAGTTGTAACTGACGATTTTGCTGCAACATTTCTCTTGAGATGTTCAGTGAAAAATCTGCAGAATCCACAATTCCTCTGACAAAAGCAAAGTGGTCCGGTAACAAATCGGGGCAATTTTCCATGATTAGGACATCATTGCAATAAAGCTGCAACCCTTTTTCGAAATTCTTCGTGTAGTATCCATAGGGGGTTTCTGATGGGATGTAAAGCAAAGCATGATAAGAAATAGCGCCTTCCACTTGATACGCAATTTTATGTAAGGGTTCTTTGTAGTCAGAGAACTTATCCTGGTAAAACTGTGTTGCTTTCTCCTCCAATTCCTCCTTGGGTAATCGCCAAACAGGTACCATGCTATTTAGGGTCTTCCAAACACGCTTCTTTGAAGGTGTTTCCTCCTCCGCTGACTCGGTGTCATACTCATCCACTTCTAATTGAATTGGGTATCGAATATAATCTGAATACTTCTTGATCAGACGGCGAAGGGTATATTCTTCCAAGTATTCCGAATAGTTTTCCTCTTCTAGATCTTCTCTTAAAAACAACGTGACCGTCGTACCCCAACCCTCTTTTTCACATGGCTCTAAGGTAAAGCCCTCTTCCCCCTCAGATTCCCAGCAGAAAGCTTGATCTTGTCCATAAGCTTTACTGATGACACGGACCCTTTTGCTAACCATGAAAGCAGAATAAAATCCAACCCCGAATTGACCAATCACTTGAACCGGGGATGCTTGAGCATTTTTGAAATCCAAGGTCCCGCTCTTGGCAATGGTTCCTAAATGCTCCGCCATTTCGCTTTCATTCATACCACAACCATTGTCATGAATCGCTAAGGTGCGGGCTTTCTCATCTACTTCCAAGTAAATTCGCAAATCCTCCCGTTGAATTCCACTACGATTCTCATTGAGTTCTCGAATGAACAATTTGTCTAAAGCATCACTGGCATTCGAAATCAGTTCTCGTAAGAACACCTCTTTGTGGGTATAAATGGAGTTGATCATTAAATTCATCAATCTTTTTGATTCTGTTTGAAAAGGTCTTTTACCCATGTTCATCACCTCTGTTATAATCCTTGTTAGCACTCTCTTATATCGAGTGCTAACACTAGACATCATAACGCAAAATAATAAAAAAATCAAGAGGAACACAAAAAAAGCCGCCTGTAAACAGACGACTTTTTGATAGCACTAACTACAAATTAGGAATGGACCAATCTTTTCTCGCCATGGATTTCTTGAATTGGCTTGATGTTCTGAGTCACTTCCAAAACACCTAAGTACTCTTTTTGCTCGTTACGAACAGCAAAGTAACGTATTAAAATATACTGTCCACGCATAGAAATCCAGAAGTCTTCATGGTCTTTCTTACCGCTCTTCAAATCGGCAACAATTCCCTCAACCACATGCACACTTGCAGGAGGATGACAGTTGGACACTTCGCGTCCAATAATCGATTTGGTTCGAGCAAAGATTCTCTCAGAACCTTGAGAAAAGTATTTAACTTTGTCCTCTTTATCTACAAAAGTGATATCAAAGGGTAATGTGTTTAAGACACTGGTTAACTCATCAACGGTAAACACTCCACTGGGTAAAGTAATCAGTCCTTGATTCACCGCTAGGCTTGGATCTTCTTTGTCGACCTTCTCTTCAATGGGATTCCATTGACCCAATTTCTCTACTAATTGGCCAATCTCTAAACTATCATCATCCACTACTTTCCATTCGGCTTGCGTCATGTATTCCACCAACATCGGCAGAAGGATGTTCTCTTCTTTATAGATCATTTCACTGATTCTGACCAATAAATCGTTCAATGAACTCTCTGTCTGCGTATCAAACTGACCTTTTTCAATTTGAGCCCGAATTTCCTTTAATTGAGCTCGAATTTCATCGTCCACACCCCACATCACTTTTGGGGGAGCTGTGATACCATACTTCTCTAAAAAAGGAAACATCAGATTCTCTTTTTTAGAGTAATGAATATCGATCTTCGCCAAATCAGACAATGCCTCAGCCAATTCGACGAAAGGCACAGTACTCGTGCGGTTTAATAGTATCGGTTTGATCCTTGCATCGATGAGTGTTTGAATAAAACTATTTTCCGCTTTCAAAGTATTTGCCGGATGCCCTGGAATCATTGAGGGATCGACTTGCTGATGAATCTCAGCGATGGACCCTTTAAAAACAGCTGCATGAACATCACATAAGCGCTGGACTTCTTCCACCGGCAATCCTTCCGATATGAGAGCTTGTTCTGCATCTGAAATCTCTGTTGCAGAGACACCTTGAAATACTTCAGCGAATAAAACTTTGACCTCATCAATAGTTTTGCCATCGTGCAATTGAGTAATCATCTTTTTGATCATTTGTTTCCGATATTCCCGATTGTTTATGTGTTCACTCATCCTCATTCTCCTTTTCATTTCTATCCTTTTATTGAATTTGATATCCCCTTTGAGAAAAGAAAGCTTCAATCTTTTGCCAGTCCAGTTTTTTCATCACCGCACCCTTACGCAGAGTCATCACTCTTCCTGCAGATTGCAACATTCCCGGCTGAAGGATATCTTTGAAACCCAACTCCACCATGATAGAAACCACATCTGGATACTCTTGACTTAACTCATAGATGCTTTTGTTGGAATCAATCGTTTTCATATATTCACCCCGAAATCCTTGTTTGCTTTCACATACAGGATAACTGACTTCGGAGAAAAATGCTGTGATTCAAATCAAATATCTTAGTGAATCACTCGGAATAACCAGCCAGTTTTTGTAAAGACTCCGGTTGTAACACAAGCATCGTTTTATTGTTTAGAGTTCGTATGATTCGCTTAGATTCTAATTGGCCTAATTTACGGCTTAAGGTTTCTCGAGCGATACCCAAGGAGTTTGCCATACCCTCCCTGCTCAAAGGCAGGTGCAATTCCGTTCCTTCCGGTGTAACCACCGAAAACTTATCTTGATACTCAAGTAAGAGGGCTGCGATGCGTGCATTGATGCTTCGAACTCCCATGCTTTGTAAAGAGGTTTCCATAACGGAGATTCTTCTTCCCAATTCTTCGATAATTCGCAACGCAATCTCTGTATACTCTCGAATTAAGATCTCGAATTTCTCTTTGGTCAGAGAACAGGTGAACACTTCTTCTAGAGCTTCCACCGAATAATTAGCCTTTTGTTGCCCAAACAAATTGGCTTCTCCGAAAAAATCTCCTTCGGAGAATACGTACAAGATTTGTTCTCTGCCATCCGGTGTAATTCGATATGCTTTCACACTTCCGTGGTTAATAATCATCAGTGAATCAACGGTATCACCTTCACACAAAATCAGTTCACCCTTACTATAACGATGTCTCTGAATGAGAGGCACAATACTCAGTAAGGCCTCATGATCTAGTGCGGAGAAAATTGGAACCCTATGAATACACAAATTGTGTTGACAGTAATGACAGAGGCTGTTCATGGGACTCACTCCTATCGTCGTGTTTGTTTTACTATTCCATATACATACATTATTTCCCTGTAAAAAAACCTCGTGCAGTTCTTTAGCACGAGGTTTTTTTTAAGTTAAAACATATAAAACAGCTAAGAAAACTATATTGACGACGGTAAAGACCAAAAGATACCGACCGGGTTGCGCATTCTTTGTTTTCGAGTATTGCTTAAAGGAAATGATGCTGGCCATAGAGGCGATGAGTGTACCCAAGCCACCGAGATTCACGCCCAAGGTGAGCACTTCAAGTGATGTGGTATAGGTAGATAAAAGTATGGCTGCAGGAACATTACTAATGATTTGACTTAGAAGGATTGCGACAATTTTCTCGCGACCATACACTACTTTGGCTAGTAGTGTGTGTATCTGATCGATTCGCCCCAGGTTGCCAACCAAAACAAATAAAGCAAGGAAGGTAAGCAATAAACCAAAATCGGCACCGAACAAATTCTTATAATCATAGAAAGTAAGAATAAGGACCAAAAGAAGCAATACGATAACCGGCTCTACCCAGTGAACGACGGCTGCTAGGGTCAAGACAAATAGCCCCAAATACACAAAAATGCCTATCTTATCCACTTGTGAGTCTTTGTAATGACTCATGATAAGCTTTGATCTGGGGATACGTTGCACTGCAAAGAAAAGTAGAATTGCCGATAGAACTGTTGCAGGCAACATAAGCTGGACAAAGTTTGCTACCGACCACTGCGATAATCCAAACAAGAACAAGTTTTGGGGGTTGCCAATCGGTGTTAACATACTACCAAGGTTCGCTGCTACGGTTTGTAATATAATGGTGATAAGGATATAAGGAGATTGATGAATCGAACTCAAACTACCAATCGCTAGGGGGACAAAGGTAAGCAATGCAACATCATTAGTCATCAACATCGCCGATAAGAAACAAGCTCCTACCAAAACGCCGACCAAATCCTGAAGCGAATCTACTGTAGATAGTATCTTTGTCATCATTGTATGGAGTAGCCCTGTTTTCTGAAAGCCTGTCACAATAACCATGAGGCAGTAAAGTAGAATCATTGTCCGAAAATCGATATAACTCACGTACTCGAAAGATGGTTTGACCCAAATGGCAGAAATCCCAGCAGCAAGAACCGCAAGAATCAAGAGGAAATCTTTCTGAATCCATTGTTTCAATACTAGGACTTCCCTTCCCTAATCAAGATATCGGGAAGGATTATACCATGGTTTCCTGCTTGATACAACCATTACAACCCCAAATATGCTTTCTGAATGACGCTGCTGTTACGAAGTTCTTGTCCTGTGCCTTCTGCAACGATTCGTCCGTTTTCTAACACATATGCTCGATCGGCTACGCTCAATGCCATCTCTGCATTCTGCTCTACTAAAAGCAATGTCATTCCTTGCTCTCTCATTTGTTGTATGAGATCAAATACTTGACGCACTAACAAAGGGGCTAAGCCCATGGAAGGCTCATCCAACATAAGAACACTTGGATTGGCCAACATTGCACGTGCCATAGCCAGCATCTGCTGCTCTCCACCCGAAAGAGTAGCAGCAGGTTGCGACATTCTCTCTTGCAGCAGTGGAAATCTCGATAAGCACTGACGCCAAACCGCCTCATTTGGTTTATCCAAACGATAAGCCCCCATAGCTAAGTTTTCTGCCACGGTAAACTGGGGGAAAATTCTTCTTCCCTCCGGTACCATAATCATACCCAGAGCCACAATTTCGTGAGGTCTCATGCATGTTAATTCTGCATTTTCAAAATAGATGGATCCACTCTTTTTGGGCAGCAATCCAGATATAGCTTTTAATACTGTACTCTTGCCTGCTCCATTTGATCCAATAAGGGCAACCAGTTCGCCTTTCTTGACTTGGAGAGAAACCTTGTGTAAGACTTGAATATTGCCATAACAGACATCTATGTTCGAGACTGCTAGCACTCGCTTCTCTCCTTTCTTCCCAAATATGCTTCTATAACGGCGGGGTTACGTTGAATCTCCATTGGTGTTCCTTGTGCAATCTGCTGTCCGAAATTTAAAACCCATAGGTAATCACAGACACCCATCACCAAGTGCATATCATGTTCAATGAGAAGGATACTAACCTGAAACCGGTTGCGAATTTCTTTGATTTGCTCTGCCAATTGATAAGTTTCCGAGGGATTCATCCCTGCTGCCGGCTCATCCAGCAATAAAACCCCTGGATTACCCGCCAATGCTCGAGCAATCTCCAATCGTCTTTGTGCTCCATAGGGTAGACTTCCTGCTTTCTTTTCTGCTTGATCGGCTAAGTGAAAGAAGTCTAGCAACTCTAGAGCATCTTTTCTATGTTGATGATTTGCTCGGAAAAAAGATGAATTGGGCTGAGTCACCATAACATTCTCCAACACAGTCATACGATGAAACAACCGAATATTTTGAAATGTCCTGCCCAATCCCCAGCGAAACAAGTGATAGGATGGTGCACCCTTGATTTCGTGCCCGAATAACTTTATGTTCCCCTCGGTTGGTTCGTATAAATTGGTCAGTAAATTGAAACAAGTTGTCTTACCCGCACCATTGGGTCCTATGAGCCCACCAATTTGCTGATAGCCCAACTGAAAACTAAAACCTTGGAGTGCGTTCAACCCACCAAAACGTACGCTGAGATTCTCGGCTTCTAAAGCAGGGTAACCACTGGGCTCACGTCGAGCCGCTTGGGATGAAATCATGCGTTTTCTCTCCTTTGCTGGAACCATTTAGGCTTTGCCCACTGCGTATTTCGACCAATCATCACGATAATAAGCATTAATGAATAAATCAGCATGCGATACTGATTTAAAAAGCGTAGCATTTCTGGAGCGATGGTAAGAAAAAACGCCGAAACCGCAGTAGCTGTTGCGGACTCTAATCCACCTAAAACCACCATGACGAGTACCTCGATAGAGCGATTAAATCCAAACACCTCAGCGGTTAAAATGGAATAGTGATGACTATATAGAACGCCTGCTATACCGGCAAAAGAAGCAGCGAAAACAAAAGCAGCTCGTTTTCTTGAGACAACCGGAATTCCACAAGCTTCTGCGGCTATGGCGTTATCACGAATCGCTCTCCATTCAAGGCCAATTTTGGAGTAGTAGATCCACCTAGTAAGCCAAATTGTGAAAACAACAATCCAGTAAAGAAAGGAAAAGCTTGTATCTTTTGGTATGCCCTTTAGTCCTGCAGCTCCACCTGTAAAAGGAAGATTAATCACCAAACTCCTAACAATCTCTCCAAAAGCAAGAGTCACGATGGCCAAATAGTCTCCTTTTAATCGAAAAACCGGCACGGATAATAACAAAGCAAGAAGTGCAGCCACCAAAGCTCCAACCAGTAGGGCTAGAGGAAACCGAACCCAAACAGGTAATACATGCATCATTACTTTTGAAAACAACCCACCTGCATACGCCCCAATGGACATAAACCCAGCATGTCCTAAGGAAAGCTCCCCCAACATGCCAACCAACAGAAACAAAGATAATGCTAAGATCATATTTAACCCAACAGGAACAAATAGGGATTGAATGTGACGAGATACCAACCCGCTTTGAATCAAGCTATGCATTAGAACGAACAAAAGGAGAGCGAGCAATCCACCCAGAAAAAATCTCTTCTTTCTCCATAAGCGATTCATCATGATCCTCCTATACCTTGTCGCGTATTTCTTTGCCTAATAATCCTGTTGGCTTGATCAGTAAAACAACAATCAGCAACCCAAAAACAATAGCATCTGATAATTCGGAAGAAACGAATGTTTTTACCATGCTTTCTGCAAGACCCAAGAGGAACCCACCTAAAATCGCACCCGGTATGGATCCAATCCCACCAAATACAGCGGCTGTAAAGGCTTTGATACCTGGCATAGACCCGGAGTAGGGACCTACGAAGCCGTAAGCTACCCCAAAGAAGAAACCGGCAACAGCAGCCAAAGCAGCTCCTATTGCAAAGGTGATGGAAATGATTCGATCCATAGGAACCCCCATCAGCATTGCTGCTTCTCTATCTTGTGCGACGGCCCGCATCGCTAACCCAATTTTCGTTCGATACACAAACAATAGAACTAAAAACATGAGGAGGAAAGTCACTGCAATCGTCATCACACGGTCCATTTTTAATTCGACAGAACCAAGAATCATACTGGGCCAATGAAATACTTTTGGAAAGCTCCTTAGGGAAGAACCGAAAAGGATCTGTGCAAGGTTCTGCATCAAATAACTAACGCCAATTGCCGTAATCAGGACAGATAAGGAGGAGCTGTTTCGTAAAGGCTTGTAAGCAATCTTCTCGGTCAACACACCAAGGGCTACACATAAGATTACACTGATGAGTATGGATAACACCGGATGAACATGGAATTGCTGAACAAGAACAACAATGGATAATGCACCTGCCATAATCACATCTCCATGTGCAAAATTTAGCATTTTAGCAATTCCATACACCATGGTATAGCCCAAAGCAATGAGAGCATAGATTGAACCCAAATTGATCCCGTTAATCATGGCGATAACAAACGCCAAGGAAGCCACCTCCTCTCCTCTGATGTGTTCTACTATTTCTTGTAAGCCACGTATTTGCCATTTTCAATGACTACAGCCGTTGCACTTTTTGCCGGTTCTCCCTCTTTGCTCCAAGTCATCGTTCCGGTAACGCCTTCTACGGTAATCTCGGTCATCGCAGCTACAAGCTTGGCATTGAAATCTTTCTCGTCCAACGACTTTACTCCAGATGCTTTCACCGCTGCGGTTATGGTATATACTGCATCATAGGCGTCCGCAGCAAATTGATCTGGGGTACTTTGATACGCTGTTTGATAGAGTTTCACAAAATGGACTGTCTTTTCATCGGTTGAGTCTGCTGCAAATGGTGTAAGGAGCATCACTCCTTCAGCAAGATCCGCGTATTCCGCTCCTAATTGAGTTATCACGCCATCCATACCATCCACACCAAAGAAAGTGACATCTAAAGTGCTTCCTTGTTTCAGAATCATCGCTGCTTCTTGATAGTAAATCGGTAGAAACACTAATTCTGCACCAGAATTGGCTATGGCTTGAATCTGAACGGCAAAATCTGTATTACTTTGTGAAGTAAAAGCTTGTTCCGATACGACTTCCAACCCACGTTGTGCAGCTTGCTCCACAAAAGAGTCCCGGATGCCGGTGGAGTAATCACTGGATTTATCGTACAAAACAGCGACCTTCTTAGCAACTTCATGATCTGCAATGAAATCTGCTGCGTATGTACCTTGATCCGGATCGGTGAAACAGACTCTAAAGCAATTGTCAAAACGAGTAATTTCCTTTTGTGATGCGGAAGGTGTCACCATGAGGAAACCATCTTTATTTACTTCTTCGGTCATCGCCATGCCGGCACCACTGGTCGTTGTTCCCATGGATACATGCATCCCTTTATCGACCAAGCGAGCATATGCACTTACTGCCAAAGCAGGGTCTGCAGCATCATCTTCGAAAAGCAATTCCAATTTCATTCCTTGAACGCCACCATTGGTATTGATTTCTTCTACAGCAACCTGAGCACCCTGTTTCACAGAAGTACCATAACTAGCAGCAGCACCCGTCAATGGCCCAGAACCACCAATTTTCAAAACAACATCTTTCTTCGTCTCTACATTCTTTGCAGCAGGAGTTGGCTGGTTGCAAGCACTCAGTACCATGGCAACCAATAGCATCATTGTGATAAACGCACCCTTTTTAACAAACCTCATCTTAGACACCCACTCTTTCGTTAATTTATCTTTCACGGTTCCCGGGACCGTAAAATTCAATAAAAAAACGGTACCGCTTTGATGCGGCACCGTTTAACTCCCTTGTTAAGGGTTTAGTCGGTAAACTGCCTCAAGCGCTTACGAGTAGACACAGCTAAAATAATAATAGATAAAATAATAATGCTAATAAGGCCCTGCAGGTTAAGCAGAGCCGAAATAACTAAGACAACAAAAAAAGACACAGCCATAGCTATGTCTTTTGCATGTAACATGGAATTAGCACAGAAGAAAGAAGCGTGCATAGTTTGCACGTTGTGACGATATGCTGTTGGTTTTTTGACGTTATCGTTCATGATGCTTCCTCCTGTCGGGTATTGTTGCTAAGTCTACAACAGAATCTAGAGCGCGTCAACGCTAATTTTTTAAAGAATATCAAAGAAAAGTGTAATCCAAAGGGTTTTGGTCTTTCAATTCTGCTGATCAAAAGAGAAAAAACGAATAATCCCTTTCTTTAGGGATGGAATATTCGTTTTCTGTGCTGATTTTGTACTCCAACACATTCCGATGGAATGCTTACGGGCAAGCCCGCACCAATCATGCAAAAAAGCACCTTTTCGGTGCTTCGTGGAGTCTCTATGGTGTACTCCAACACATCCCGCGTTTGCAGAGCAAACGCTACCATGTGTCGGAGCTTCCGCATTCCGATGGAATGCTTACGGGCAAGCCCGCACCAA
>ERZ1645189.50-NODE-50-length-27351-cov-5.810229_pt1 | contig 27351 bp, 21 predicted proteins | sample MGYA00575350_ERZ1645189 | MGnify/ENA primary metagenome ERZ1645189 (study PRJEB40845, sample SAMN11283421) | freshwater sediment metagenome | isolation source: river sediment | host: Sediment | place: India: Jajmau, Kanpur | collected 2015-12-17 ...
GTACGTCAGTTTAGCAAACTGGTGGTTTCAGCCACTCACCCACACTTCCAGGCGTGTTTCTGATTTGAAATTTGCGAGTGCAAATATAGTGAAGGTTTTCCGATTAACAAAACCTTTTGGTGCTAAAAATTAAAAAACTATTTTATAAATTTGTATGTTTATTACAATCAACCGGAATTCAGAAATTTTTAATCAGAAAAAGATACATGTTAAAATCAAAAGTCGCAAAAATACTTATTCTAATCGCTTTGGTTGCCATAATCGGCTTTTCCTATGTAGCATATTTGTTTTTATTGCCCAACGTGAAACTCAGAACAGATAAAAATGAATTTCTGCTTATCAGAGAAAACACCGGTTTCGAAGAGGTACTCCAACAGCTACAGGCAAAAGCCGATGTGAAAAATGTGACCACTTTCAGACAGGCTGCCAAATACCTGCGTTATAAGAATGTAAAATCGGGCAGGTATAAAATTGAGAACGGGATGAACAACCTGACGCTTGTCAGAAATCTCAGGAACGGCACTCAGACTCCCGTAAACCTCACATTTAATAATATACGCACCAAAGAACAGCTTGCAGGACGCCTGGCAAGCCAGTTGATGCCCGATTCGGCCGAAATCCTGGAATTACTCAATGATACTGCTTTTTTGGCCGGGTACAACCTGAATCCCTACACATCGGTATCTGCATTCATCCCCAACACGTATGAAGTGTTTTGGAATATGAGTGCAAAACGCATGTTCGAAAGATTGTACAAGGAATATGACAAGTTCTGGACTGAAGAACGAAAGCGTAAAGCAGAGGCAATTCCTATGACACAGGCTGAAGTCAGTACGCTGGCTTCAATCGTCGATGCAGAAACAAACAGCAAAGCTGAAAAGCCCGTAGTAGCGGGATTGTACATCAACAGGCTGCGTAAAAATATGCCGTTGCAGGCAGATCCTACCGTGATATTTGCCACCGGTGATTTTTCGCTTCGCAGGGTGCTCAATGTACACACACGTATAGAATCGCCATACAATACATACAGGAATACCGGATTACCTCCCGGACCCATCAGAATACCTACTATTTCGGGTCTTGAAGCCGTATTGAACTACGACAGGAATGATTACATTTTCATGTGTGCCAAAGAAACACTGAACGGCGAGCATAATTTTGCAGCTACCTGGTCTCAACATACCGTCAATGCTGCCCGATATCAGAAAGCCCTCAACGAAAGGGGAATACGTTAGTTTAACGAAATATTTTTCTTACAATAAGAGGCTGAATCGTTTGATGATTCAGCCTCTTTTAATGTTCTGTTATTCAATTGATTAAATCCATCGCACGTAGCAGAAATCCTGTCGATGTGGTAGCAAATCATTTTTCGGGAACATGCGGAAGCCGTATTTGTATGCTCCGGCATTGTCCAGTTGATAGCTGATGTTGAATGTGAGCTTTGTACCGTCGGTTTTAACCAGTGTCAGTTCGTCAACACTGCTCAGTTTGCTGTTGTTGTTCTGGTCTGTCTGGATTGCTACCAGTTCAACACCAATGCCTTTCATGTTGTTTTGTTTCACATCCAGGGTGATGTTAATGCTATAATCTTCACCTGCCATCGGATTTTGTACCAGTTTTTCAGGAAGATCCAGTGCAACAACCTCGATGTTGTTCCATCCTTCGGCCATTTTTTCTTTCCAGTCGGCAATTTCTTTGGCAGTCTGGAAATGATTGGCGCTAAGCATGGCTGTTCTTTTGGCCTGTTTCATATAAAAACGGTCAAAATAATCGTCCATCATCCTTTTTGTGGTATAATTTGGTGTTATTTGAGCAATATTGTTTTTGATAAACTGAATCCACTCGGGCGAATATCCTTTTGTGTTTTTTGCAAAATACAATGGAATGATTTCATCTTCGAGTGTATTATAAATGGTAATGGCGTCCAGTTTATCCTGATATTCCTGATTTTCATACGTTCTTTTATCAGTAAGTGCCCAGCCGGCATTCTTTCTGTAACCTTCGTACCACCATCCATCAAGCACCGAGAAGTTCAGCACGCCGTTCATGGATGCTTTTTCGCCCGATGTACCCGAAGCTTCCTGCGGTCGGGTAGGTGTGTTGAGCCAGATATCCACACCAGAAATCAGCCGTTTAGCGAGTCTCATGTCGTAATTTTCGAGGAAAATGATTTTTCCGAGAAACTGCGGCATGCGCGAAATTTCTACAATTCTTTTGATCAATCCCTGTCCGGCACCGTCAGCCGGGTGAGCTTTTCCGGTATAGAGGAACTGAACCGGGTGAATCGGATCGTTCACGATTTTTTCAAGTCTTTCCAGGTCGCTGAATATCAAATGTGCTCGCTTGTATGTGGCAAAGCGGCGTCCGAAGCCGATGATCAGTGAATTGGGATTAATGGCTTCGAGAATGGATACGATTCTGGACGGATCGCCCTGATTTTTCAACCACGTATCGCGGAACTGCATCCGGATGTATTCTACCAGTTTGTTTTTCAGCGATGTACGGATGTTCCAGATTTCCTGATCCGGAACCTGGTAAATCTTTTCCCATATTTTTACGTTCGACTGGTCTTCGTAGAATGCTTTGGTGAAATGCTTTTCATAAAGCGCTTTCCATTCCGATGATGTCCACGAAGGTAAGTGAACGCCGTTGGTCACATAGCTTACATGAGATTCTTCCGGGAAATACCCTTTCCAGATAGGTGCAAACATCTGTTTTGATACTTCGCCGTGAAGCCAGCTTACGCCGTTTACTTCCTGCGATGTGTGACATGCAAACACGCTCATGTTGAATTTTTCGTTGGTGCCGGGATTTGTACGTCCCATGTCAATGAAATCGGCCCAGGATATATTCAGTTTGGCAGGATATTCGCTCATGTATTTACTGAAGAGACTTTCGTCAAAACTATCGTGTCCGGCCGGTACTGGAGTATGAACTGTATAAAGTGAACTGGCACGAACAACTTCGAGCGCCTGTGCGAATGTGAGTTTTTCGTTTTGAATCAAATCAACCAATCGCTGAACATTGATGAGGGCTGCATGACCTTCGTTGCAATGATAGATTTGTTTTTTGATTCCCAGTTTGTTGAGTGCCAGTATGCCGCCTATGCCAAGCATGATTTCCTGTTTCATCCGGTTTTCCCAGTCGCCTCCATACAGTTGGTGAGTGATTGAGCGGTCGTAATCATGATTCTCGTCAATGTCGGTATCAAGCAGATAGAGGGCTATTCTTCCCACCGATACTTTCCAGAGGTGTGCGTAAACCGTGCGGCCCGGATAAGGCACTTCGACAACAAAAGGAAGGTTTTGCTCATCCAACACTTGCTTGATGGGTAAGATGTTGAAGTTTTGCGGTTCGTACATAGAAATTTGTTGCCCGTCGATTGACAATGATTGTTTGAAATAGCCGTATCTGTACAGAAAACCGATGGCAGTCATGTCGATATTGCTGTCGCTGGCTTCTTTCAAGTAGTCGCCAGCGAGTACTCCCAAACCTCCGGAATAAATCTTCAGAATTTCACTTAATCCGTATTCCATGCTGAAATAGGCTATAGAAGGCCGTTTTGTGTCGGTCGGTTCGTTCATGTAGGCGGTAAATTCGTTGTAAACCGAATCTACTTTTTTGGTGAATTCTTCATCTTTACCGAGTGCTACAAGTTTATCGTAGCTCAACAGATTCAGTAGTTGTACCGGATTTGACTCGGCTTCTTTCCATGTTGGCCGGTCTATTTCGCGAAATAGTTTTTTTGCATCACTGTTCCAGGCCCACCACATATTTTGGGATAGTTCTTCCAGCTTGTTCAGGCTTTCCGGTAAGTTTGATTTGACAACGATATCTCTCCAGGTCGGTTCGTTTACTTCGTTTGCTTTAAGTTTCATATCTATTGTTGAAATTTTTAATTTATTATTTTTTGTCGTATTATGTTCAAAAATATGCTGTAAAACATATTTTCGACAAAATTAGTATTTATTTTCTTAAAATCTATTGTAAGGATTAAGAAATATCGTGGATTGAATTTCAAACGTTTTCATTTAATTGTCGGAAAATTTTTTATTCTTTTATTTCTTTTTTCCAATGCCCTGGAATAGGCCTCGTAATAATATTGAATGAATTCGCTCCACAATGCTTTTTTGGATGTAATAAATGCTCTTTTTCTTGCATCATCCATTTCCTTTTTATTCTGATTCAAAAAATCGTTCAAAATTTGAGCGATCGAGTCGGTTACTTCAGAGAAATTGTAATCAGAACGATGTACAACGACTGCACCGTGTTTATTCTCAAAATTATCTTTCATCCACTGTCCGAATCCGGAAAGATCGGTAGTGATGGTGGGAACTGAGAAGGCCACACTTTCGAGCGGTGTGTATCCCCAGGGCTCGTAGTACGATGGAAACACGCTGATATCCATACCGATAAGCAGGTCCCAGTACGTCATGTTGAAAATACCGTCGTTTCCGCTCAGGTATGAAGGCACAAAAATAATTTTTACCTTTTCATTTTTCAGGTTGTAAAAGTGAAACCAACGCAAAGAGCTTATTACGCTATCGTGCTGATAATCATATAGATCGTGTGTGGTCTGTCTGTTCCAGTAGTCCATTTCGGCATCCGGATTGGACAATCTTGCAGCCAGATCGGGTCTGGGACCTTTGATATGTGCCGGAACCATGATAAATGCAACAACTTCGCGATTGAAATGCGACATTTGTGATAATCTTTTCAGCGATTCGATGAATACATCGATGCCTTTGTTCTTAAACTCGTATCTGCCTGCAGTACTTACAAACAAGGTGTCCTTTTTCAGTTCATATCCGAAAAGACTTTCGGCTACCAGTTTCAATCTCGAACGGGCTTCGGCTCTTTTCGATTTGTATTCATTTCCTGTAGGTACAATATCATCTTCAAAGCCGTTTGGAGTAATCACATCGGGTGTTTTTTCGAGTAGTTGGGTACATTCGAGCCCGGTAATTTTACTTACAGTGGTAAAACAGTCCACGCAATGAGCTGCTTTTTTTTCTGTAGAATGTTTGGAAATCATGTTGAGTTCAAATGCCATCTGATCGCCGTTGTATTCACTCAGATAATCGTAAAGGGGTTTGTGGTTGCCGGCAATGGACCGGCCGATGGAAGTGGCATGAGTGGTGAAAATAGTGGCTATTTCGGGTACGGCTTCCTGAATGTGGAATGCTCCAAAGGTGGTCATCCATTCGTTGAAATGAGCAACAACATTATTTTGTTGAGTCAGTTCATGGAAACGGTAATAATTTTCGATCACAATGCCTGTGGCATATCCAAACATGGACGATTCGTCGTAATCGCCGTAAGCATGCAGCGAATCCACACCGTATTTCTCCCATATATGCCCGTAGATGGAATCCTTGCGGTAGAGCAGGGGAGTGAAGTCCACTAAAACCGTGACCGGATTTCCGTGTATTTTCCATCTTCCGATGCGGATATTCAGCCCTGTTTGCTGCGAGAAATGTTCTTTCCAGTCCTTCAGGAGCTCTTTATCGGGATCAAAATAGGGTGATTCGGAATTTTTCCATACGTCGGGTCCAATGAAAATGAGTTTGTCGCCGTATTTATTGCATAGCGTGTTGGCTCGTGTGGAAAGTACCGTATATATACCCCCTACCATGTTGCAAACTTCCCAACTTGTTTCGAAAATATATTCAGGTGAGCGCTTGATTGTCATTCGTTTAATTTTTTAAAAAAATCAGTTACAAAGGTACTCATTTTTTGTCGGATATTTGGTAAACCGTCAAATCGAATTTGTTCAAATATATAAAATCTTTGTTAATTTTTTGTGTCGAATATAAATTTTTTGAATAAAGTGAGTTAATCGAGAAATTATTGTGAAACAAAGAACATTTTTTGTACTTTTGCATTATATTTGTAGATAAAAATACAAAGTACAGCAATTAATTACATGCCTATGAAGAAGTTTACTCTTATATTAGCATTGATACTTTGTGCATTTACGGGTGTACATGCCCTGAAAGTGGTGAACACTGCTCCTTCAATGAAAACTGAATCTGTCTATTTGCAAAGCAGTACATCGGTGGTTGACAATGATGATGCCCCCAAATTTACCCTCACAGGTAAAGTGTTGAGTGCAAGGAATCTTGAAAACGGCGCCCAGGTAGATATTTACAGTGTTTTGGGTGCCAGGGTTCATTCTTATGTTTACAAAGGAAATCCTGAAACTCTGAATTTGAGCAAAGGAATTTACATCGTTCGTTCAGGTAAATTTACACAGAAAATCATTCTGTAATTTGCCAGAGAAAAATATCGGGAACCGACAGTATGCCTGTCGGTTTTTTTATGCCAAACTTGTCATGAGCTATGTAAAAAAAACCTGAGAGTAGGAACCATCCGGTTGTTTCAGGTGTTTTTTATGAAAAGTAAAAAAATATTTTTTTAGGATATGAAGAGCAAAAAGAACTTTGTAATAGACACCAACGTCATATTGCACGATTACAACTGTTTACACAATTTTGAAGAGAATGATATCTACATCCCGATTGTAGTGCTCGAGGAGTTGGACCATTTCAAAAAAGGGAATGAGCAAATTAACTTCAATGCACGCGAGTTCGTTCGCGAACTGGATCTGATAGCCAACGATAATTTATTTAAAAACGGAGCCGAACTGGGCGAAGGCAAAGGAAAACTTTTTATCGTTGCGGGCAACGGTTATCCTGAAGCTATTTCAGCCGTTTTCCCGGAAAAAACGCCCGACCACCGCATTCTGGCCGACACGTATAACATAGGTAAACTGAAGAAAGCCTCCAAAACTATTCTTGTAAGTAAAGATATTAATCTGAGAATGAAAGCCTTGTCGCTTGGTATTCTGGCAGAAGACTATATTAATGACAAGGTAACAGACCTAAATATTTTTGAAAAAAATCATGAAGTGTATGAAAATGTGGCACCCGAAATGATTGACCGCATGTATGCCGAAGGCGGGATTCCGCTGGATGAATTTGATTTCAAGTCGGATGTGGAGCCTCAGGAATGTTTTGTGCTGAAAAGTTCGAGATCAAGCGTTCTGGCAAGATATCAACCTCAGACAGGCAGGGTGATCCGGATTGAGAAAACGCGCAGCTTCGGTATCGAGCCCCGCAACGCCGAGCAGGCTTTTGCCATGAATGTGCTTCTGGACGATGAAGTGAAACTCGTAGCGCTGACCGGAAAATCGGGTACCGGAAAAACACTGGTGGCGCTGGCTGCTGCCCTGCAAAAAAATGAACATTACAAGCAAATTCTTCTGGCAAGACCCATTGTGGCCCTCTCAAACAAAGATCTTGGTTATCTCCCCGGCGACGAACAACACAAAATTGCACCATACATGCAGCCATTATTCGATAATCTGAATGTAATCAAACACAACTTTTCGTATCAGGGAAAAGAGATGAAACTGCTCGATGAAATGCAGAAAAACGAACAGCTGGTGATTGAAGCGCTTGCCTATATCCGCGGAAGAAGCCTGAACGAAACATTTTTCATTGTGGACGAAGCGCAGAATCTTACCCCACATGAAGTGAAAACAATCATCACCCGCGCAGGTGAAGGCACCAAGGTGGTATTCACCGGCGATATTCAGCAGATTGACTCACCTTATCTCGATATGCATTCCAACGGACTCGTATACATGATTGACCGCATGCGCGGACAGGATATTTTTGCCCACGTTAACCTGGTAAAAGGTGAAAGAAGCTATCTGTCAGAGCTGGCAAGTAATTTACTTTAATGAATCAACATAAGATATGAAAAAACTCATTGCAGTGATATTGATACTACTCGGAATAGCCGCCACTACGCTGAGCATCAGAGAGTATGCGGGCAAGAAAAAAAACATCGAGCTGGCTGGATTTGAATTATCACTTACAAAAAGGGAGAGTAAGAAAATATTTTACCGAAATACCGGAATAGGATTGGTCATGCTCGTCGGAGGTGTTGCATTGCTGAGAGGAAGAAAAAGAAGCAGATAAATAATCAGAGAAAACATTCCAACAACCAATTGCAGCCAAAAATAAAATGCTCGTTGATATTTTTATAAAAGGGATAATTATCGGATTAGCTACTTCAGTACCGCTGGGGCCCATCGGGATGCTGGCTATTCAGCGAACGCTGAACCGGGGACTCAAACACGGTCTGTTTACCGGTTTGGGAGGAACGGTTTCTGATATTGTATATTCAGTAATCATTCTTTTTTTCTTAAGTTTTGTTATTGATACCATAGAAGTTCACCGGCATGCAATTCAGATTATTGGCAGCGTGATCATCATTTTTTTCGGGTTGTGGATTTTCAGAAGCAATCCGATTGCTCAGCCGTTACCTCACGAAAAACCTGTAGAGCACTCGCTGCTCAATGATTTTGTTTCGTCTTTTGGTCTCACCTTGTCTAATCCGCTCATTATCTTTGTGTTGATAGCATTGTTCTCTCACCTGAATTTTGTAACGGCCGAAACTTCGGTTACCGGACAAGTGCTGGGCCTGACAGCAATTTTTACAGGTTCAATTTCGTGGTGGATAGTTCTTACGACCTTTGTCAACAGATTCCGAACCCGTTTCAATATCCGCGGTTTGAAAATTATTAACCGGGTCACAGGTTCTGTAATTATGTCGCTTGGGCTTTTCAGCACGTTTACGTCTTTTTTGAAATAAAAAAAGACCAAACGGATCGTTTGGTCTCGAATAAATGCTGTGTTGATTTATAGAATTTCAATTTCTTCCTTGGCACGCTGCTCTTTTTCAAAAGTGGCTCTGTCGGCTTCTTCGTCGCTTGTTTTGCCTTTGAGCCACACAAAATTTATGGCTGTATTGCTCTTGGTAAGCAGAAGCATGTCAGCGTTGGCTCTTCGGTCAATCCGTTTATAAACATATATTCTTTTATCCTTCTCGCGTTTTACGAGCGATGTCTCAAAATCGCCTTTTTCAATCACGGCATCAATATCATTCATGAATTTATCAGTGAGTTCCTGATAGGCGGAGTCTTTCTGAAGTTTCAGCATTTTGAAACCGGTAATTTTTTCCATCTGACCTTCGGTCAGGATGCTGAAATCCGCAAAAATCTGAGCAAAACCAAGCATCCCTTTCCCTACTGAAGTGTACTCGAAACGCTCGTCGTCCGAGTATTTCCTGAAAAGTTTTTCAAGTGACTGAGCCTGACCTGCCGACGTGAAAAACACCAGAATTGCCAAAATTGATAATGTCTTTCTCATAATTCCATTTTTAAATAATTGTTTTGAAAAATTCAACTGCTTAATTACATTATCAAAATTCGTTCCAAAATCACAGTAATCTTTTGATTACTCTCAGGTGATGGCTGTACTCTCCATTCTGCGAAGAGATAATGCCTTGTGAATCAATTATTTCCTTTTTTACACATCCGGATGCATGGATAATCTGATGTGAATTTATGAGTATGCCTGTATGAATGATGCTTCCTTCGGAATTTGCGAAAAAAGCCAGATCGCCCGGTTGAACTTCCGAGAGAAAATCAACCACCGTACCGAGTTCTACCTGCTGCGAGGCATCACGTGGCAAATAAATGCCTGCCATCGAATATACCACCTGCGTGAGACCCGAGCAATCCATGCCGAACAGGCTTTTGCCGCCCCAGAGGTAAGGTGCATTGATATACTGATGCGCAAGTTCCACGATGAGCTGAGCATGACCGCTTTTGGTGTAAACCGGTTCTGTCTGCGCTATCTGGTAGATTTCTCCGAGCAGTTCGAACTGATCACGATCAATCCGGGGCAGCATACTACCGCCCGGCAGCGTTATTTTTTCCACACTCGACGTCTTAAAACATACCACAAGCGGCATTCTGGTAGCTATGAATCCGGATGTATCTGTCATTTCTCCGGTGAAATGTTTTGGAAATAAACTTTTTTTTCCAATCCAGCCCTCGTAGCCGTCGCTGAGATTTTTTACAAAATACCAGTTATCTGTTGTTTCCAGGATCTCAATTTGCTGCCCAAAAAGCAATTGAGAGACCATTTCATACTGATCTCCGGCTTCTTTGCGCATGGGTATCAGGGGCATTGTAATGATAGTGAACATGTCAGGTTTTATTTGATTTACAAGGTGTATTTTTTACAAAAATAAATAAACTTAAAACAAATCGGTTATTATTCTTGTTTTTTTTATAGTTTTGTGTGATTTATTCGGATGAAGTAAGTTATTACAACTTAATCATCCACGCCAACAACTCAAAGATGAATATAAAATTAACGAAAGAAAAAATAAACTTATTTACCCGTATCGGACTTTTTGTTTCGGTAGTTGTAATAATTGTTCTGTTATTTCCCAAGGATAAAAAGTTCAAGTACCAATATGAGATAGGTAAGCCCTGGACTTATGAACTCATCACTGCTTCTTTCGACTTTCCGATATATAAAACAGATGAGCAACTGGAAGCTGACAGAAAAGAATTACTGTCGGCATATACTCCTTATTTTCAGTACGATGAAGAAGTAGCCGGCCGGCAAAAGGAGAAATGGCTGAACGACTGGAGCAAAAAAAATCCGGAACCACCCGCTTATTCGGCTTATGTGGAAAGAAAATTGAACGAGATATTTAAGAAAGGCATTATTTCGTCGGGCGTGTATGAGCAGCTGATGAGCAACAACCGGAAAAACATCGTAAAAGTATACAAGGACCGCAAAACTGAAATTATTTCCACAGAAGATATTTACACACCCAAGTCGGCCTATGAGGAAATAGTGATGAATAAGCCGGATTATATCAGTGTCCAGGATTTGAGCTCGTACAATCTGAATCTGTATCTGATTGATAATCTTCGGTTTGACAGTATTACCTCTCAAAACGTAAGAGATGACATGGTGAAAAATCTTTCGTTGACTTCGGGGATGGTGCAGACGGGCGAAAAAATAATTGACAGAGGTGAAATTGTTTCGCCTGTGACTTATTCAATCCTGAATTCGATGAAAATCGAAACCCAAAAAAGAAATACAGCCTTCAAAGAATCGGGTTATGTAATTGTAGGAGAGCTTATTATAGTTATTGGGCTTATTTTATTGCTTACATTGTATTTATACCTTTTCCGTCAGAATCTGTTCGAAAATCTGAACAACCTGCTTTTCATCGCTCTGATGATTTTGTTTGTTATCGGGCTTGCATCCATTGTGCTCAGATTCACCAATCTCGGTATTTATATCGTACCCTTTACGATGCTGCCTATCATCATTCGGGTATTTTTTGATTCGCGAACTGCTCTTTTTGCCCATTTCATCACCATGCTGATAATATCATTCATGGTTGATAATCCGTTCACATTTATCGTATTGCAGATAATAGCTGGAATGACCGCAGTATCCGGACTCAAAGATCTTACTGCCCGATCGCAGCTTACTCAGACCGCCTTCTATATCTTTATCAGCTATTCGGTGATGTATCTGGCTACCGAACTGATTTCCGAAGGTGCTATCAACCGGATTTATTTCATGCCCCTGGCATATTTTGCCATCAGTTCGGCTTTGCTGCTGCTGGCATATGTGCTGATTTATTTATTTGAAAAAATTTTCAACCTCATTTCGGCCATTACGCTGGTCGAACTGACGAATATCAACAGTGATCTGATGATTCGGTTTGCAGAAAACGCTCCGGGCACTTTCCAACATTCACTTCAGGTGTCCAATCTTGCCACCGAAGCAGCCAAGAAAATAGGTGCTAACAGTTTACTGGTTCGTACCGGCGCATTGTATCACGATATCGGGAAAATGATTAATCCGCAGTATTTTATTGAAAATCAGGTGGGAGCATCCAATCCGCTGCTCGAAATGAACTACGTGCAGGCAGCACAGGCCATAATCAGACATGTGCCTGATGGCGTCATTCTGGCCAAAAAACATGGATTGCCCGATCAGATTATTGGATTTATCACCACACATCATGGGCGTACTAAAACTAAATTTTTCTACAATTCATTCGTTAATGATAATCCCGGAATAACACCCGACGAAGAAAAGTTTACCTACCCCGGTCCGCTTCCATACAGCAAGGAAACTGCCATTCTGATGATGTCGGATGCAGTGGAGGCACGCTCGCGCACGCTGGGCGAATATACAGAAGAAAGCATCAGCAAAATGGTGGACAGCATGATTGACTCGCAAATAGCTGACGGACAGTTCAAAGATGCACCCATCAGTTTCAAGGATGTGGAAACCGTGAAAAAAGTACTTACCGAAAAAATCAAAAATATTTACCACTCACGAATTGCCTACCCAGAACTGAATAAGGATATTGCAGTAAAATAATACCAAATATTTTGTTGCGTGTAAATAACTTACTATCAAATGAATACAATTACAAAATCATTTCTCCTGTTCTGTTTTTTGATAAATTCAAATATGCTTTTTTCTGAATCGCTTCCGAACGTGAAATCAGGCAGTATCGTACGGTTGAATGTGGCTTCGAAATATGCAGAGGCCAAAACAGTTGATGTCTGGTTACCACCCGGTTATTCAACCGAAAATAAATACAGTGTGGTATATATGCACGACGGTCAAATGCTTTTTGACAGCACTAAAACCTGGAACCGGAAAGAATGGCAGGTGGATGAAGTTGCGGCGGAACTGATCAAAAACGGGCAGATAAAAGACTGTATTATAGCTGGAGTGTGGAACAGCAATGAAAACCGCATTTCGGAATATATGCCCACTAAAATATTCAATCAGCTGCCTGATTCAATCCGGGCTGTTTTTTCTGAAAAATATTGCAACAAGCGGGGTGCTCAGGGTGATGCTTACCTGCAATTTCTGGTACACGAACTGAAGCCGTTGATTGATTCACGGTTTTCGACTCTGCCTGATGCCGGCAATACAATTATCATGGGCTCAAGTATGGGCGGGCTCATTTCTGCCTATGCTATCTGCGAGTATCCCGGGGTTTTCGGAAAGGCAGCCTGCATGTCAACTTCGTGGTTGAATTTTATCGATTATCGGATTTCGCTGGCTGCTTTACAGTATCTGAGCGAACATTTACCCGATTGCGCCGGTCATCAGATTTACATGGATTACGGTTCGGGTGAGGCAGACTGGAAATATGCTGTAAGTCAGCAATATGCAGATTACATAATCAAATCAAAAGGATTTGACGAGCGCGGTTTTATGTCGAAAGTGTTTGAAAACGCCATTCACGACGAAATTTCATGGAGCAGACGATTACATGTGCCTCTTGAGTTTCTGTTGAAAAAATAAAAAAGGAAAGTTTCATGAAAAAACCTTCCTTTCAGCATGTAATCTATCGTGTGAACTTTGGTAAATCAGCCTGACTTATTCCCGTTTTTTTTTGTCAGATTCGAAGGGCAAATCACCTGTTTTCAATCCCATTTCTTCGCCTGTCTTTAGCATGAATTCTTTAGCAGCTTCGTACTCATTGGGGATAATGCCATCCAGAATGGCATCTTTAATTTTCATTTTAATTTCACCGACTGTATTGCAGGCAGGCAGGGCAAAAGTTTCCATGATTTCTTTACCGTCAATGGGTGGCTGAAAATTGCGCACACGGTCTTTTTCTTCAATATCTTTCAGTTTCTCGCTTACCAGCTGAAAATTCTGACGATACCGGCGTACTTTTTCCGGATTTTTGGACGTGATATCCGCGTTGCAAAGAAGCATCAGATCATCGATATCATCACCGGCTTCAAAAAGCAGCCGACGTACGGCCGAATCGGTCACTTCATCTTCGCTCAGCACGATTGGACGCATGTGCAGTCCGACCATTTTTTGCACATACTTCATTTTTTCATTCGCAGGCAGCTTCATTTTGCTGAAAATCTCAGGGATCATCTTTTCGCCGATGAAATTATGGTTGTGGAAAGTCCAGCCCATTTTCGGATCAAATTTCTTTGTTCTCGGTTTCCCGATATCGTGGAGCAGAGCTGACCACCTCAGCCAGAGGTTATCCGACCTGGTGGCAAGTTCATCGAGCACGGCAAGCGTATGGAAAAAATTGTCTTTGTGTCCTACACCGTCTTTGGTTTCGGCGCCTTTCAGCGCAAGCAGTTCCGGAAAAATAAGTTGCAGTAATCCTGTTTTTTCCAGTAGAATAAACCCGACAGACGGTTTAGGCGACAGGATGATTTTATTCAATTCGTCGGCTACACGCTCTTTGGTAATGATTTTGATCCGGTCTTTGTTTCGTGTAATAGCATCAAATGTTCTCTCTTCGAGAAAAAACCGGAGCTGTGACGCGAATCGGATGCCCCGCATCATACGCAGCGGATCGTCGGAGAAAGTAATATCGGGATTGAGGGGAGTGCGTATGACAAAGTTTTTGAGGTCTTCCAGTCCGTTGAACGGATCGACGAGTTCACCGTACCGGTTTTGATTCAGACACAGAGCGAGCGCATTGATGGTGAAGTCACGGCGGTTCTGGTCGTCTTCCAGCGTGCCGTCTTCCACAATCGGATTGCGTGAATCCTGCCTGTACGATTCCTTGCGGGCACCTACAAATTCCACTTCCCAGTCGTGGGTTTTGATTTGAGCGGTGCCGTAGGTTTTGAAAAAGGAGAATTTTGCTTTTTTGCCCAGTTTTTTATAAACCTTCTCAGCCAGAGCTATTCCGCTCCCAACTGTCACTATGTCAATGTCTTTCGACGGTCGATGGAGGAACAGATCTCTGACAAATCCACCGATGACATACGTTTCTAATCCCATTTCATCCGCAGTTTCTGATATCAGTATGAAAATTTTATCCTGTAGTTTTTCCTGCATGTAATTGTTTTTTTTCGTAATACAAAATTAGTGGTTTTTGGGGGAATGAACAAAAAGAGTGATAGAATGAAAAAAAATAGCGTGTACGGGTAAAATTATCCTCCGAATTGAAGGATTGAAGAATATCCTTATTAACTTTGAACATAATAAAAATTGTTATTCACCAACCTTTAAAAAACCAAAACGACACCGTCTGAAATCAGTAACGTTAAAATTTTACGTATCTTTGTATTCTTAAACAGACGTCAGATATCAGATTTTCAGTACATAGAATTTCATTGTTAGCCTGAAATCGATAATTCCGGCGTCAGATAGCTGAAAATAAAATGAAACGAGCCATTTTTCCAGGTACTTTCGATCCGTTCACCATCGGGCATTACAGCATTGTAATGCGAGGTTTGAACCTTTTTGATCAAATAATAATCGGCATCGGTATGAATCAGTCCAAAAAAACACTGTTTGACATGGACAACAGGGTGAATATGATTCGTCAGGCTTTTAAGAACGAACCGCGGGTATCTGTAGAGACCTATGACAGCCTGACCATTGATTTTGCGGATGCTATGGGAGCGAAGTATATTTTGCGAGGCTTGCGCACAGTTTCCGATTTTGAGTACGAACATACAATTGCGAATGCCAACCGGCAACTGAACGGTCTGGAGACCGTACTGCTATTCACAGAAACAGAATATTCATTTATTTCATCCACTGTGGTACGCGATTTGATAAGGTACGGCAGAGATATCAGCGGCTTCTTACCTCCCGGGGTAATCTGTCCGCCAATTCCCTGAGGAATAGTGATTTGAGTTTGTCTTTAAGCACTTAACGCTGCTAAACACATTTTTTTGTTTACATTTCTATTATAAAATGAGTCAATTCACATTAAAAGAAAATATATAAAATGTCAATTCATTTCAGAAAACTTAATATTGCACCTGGATATACCTCCTACAGGCTATTAGCGAACATTTTTCTTTTGTTTTTCATTGCATTTTCGCTCTCTTCGCAAACCAAAGATGAAAAGTATTTCAAAATAAATAAGAACCTGAGTGTATTCAATAGCATACTACGAGAGTTGGATGCATACTATGTGGATACACTGCACTACGACAAAGTAGTGCTCACGGGTATCAACAGCATGCTTTCGTCGCTTGATCCGTACACCGTTTACATGCCAGAAGAGATGAACGATGATCTGAAAATGATGACCACCGGTGAATATGCCGGAATTGGAGCTCTGATTATGCAAAAAGACGGCCGCGTAGTCATTTCGGAGCCGTATGAAGGTATGCCCGCACAGAAAAACGGACTTCGCGCCGGAGATGTAATTCTGGAAGTGGACGGTGTAAGTGCAACCGGTAAAACTACTGCTCAGGTAAGTGAGATGCTGAAAGGAAAAAACGGAACAGAAATTACGATTAAAATAGAACGCTGGAACGAGAAAAAACCAATCGTGAAGAAATTTATACGTGAAAATATCCAGTTCAATCCGGTAACTTATTATGCGGTGCTCGGAAATGGTGTGGGTTACCTGATGCTCAATGATTTCACCGATAAAGCCGCCCTTGAATTCAAAAATGCTGTAAACGACATGATGAAAACCGGTCAGATAAAATCGCTGATTGTGGATGTGAGAAACAATCCGGGCGGTTTGGTCGACGAAGCAGTGAAGATTATGGGCTATTTTGTGCCGAAAGGAACATCCATTGTATCCACAAAAGGCCGTAATTTCGAAACCGATCGCACTTATAAGACACCTTCCGACCCTGTTTTTCCGGAAATGAAAATTGCCGTGATGGTCAACAGAGGCTCGGCATCAGCTTCCGAAATTCTGGCCGGAGCCCTCCAGGATCTCGACCGTGGAATTGTAATCGGGGAGCGTACATTCGGCAAAGGACTGGTACAGAGCATTCGACCGGTTGGTTATGGTGGAAATATAAAAGTGACCATGGCTAAGTATTACACACCTAGCGGAAGATGCGTACAGGCGCTGGATTACAGCCATCGAAACGAAGATGGAAGCGTCGGACGTATTCCCGACAGTCTGACCACCGCTTTCAAAACCGCTAACGGACGAATAGTAAGAGACGGTGGTGGAGTTTTACCCGACAGCGTGACTACCGATTCCCGCAAACTGAACATTGCCTATTACATTCTTATGCAGAACCACTATTTTGATTATGCCACCCGGTACGCTCAAAAACACAAAAGTATAGCTTCACCCGATAAATTCAGTCTGACAGATGCCGAATTCAACGATTTCGTAAACTATCTGGTCAACGAAAAGAAATTTACATACACTACTCAAACCGAAAATTATTTCAAACAACTTGCCGAAGTAGCTGAATTTGAAGGTTTTGACCAAACAGCCAAAGCCGAATTTGACGCTCTGAAAGCCAGACTGATGCCCGATGTGGAAAAAAATATCCGCGACAACAGAAAGGAAATAGAGGAAATGCTCACCGTGGAAATTATTCAAAGATACTATTTCCAGAAAGGTCAGGTGCAGTACATGCTCAAGGATGACACTGACCTGAAAGTGGCCACCGATTTTCTTAAAAACAACAGCAGGTACAATCAGGTGTTGAAAAAACAGGGATAACATGTTTTTTAAAAACCGAATCCGATATTATAAATTTCCATTAAACTCTTTACAAAGTTGGATTATTCAAAAATACCTTCACCCTGCTATGTGATTGAAGAGCAGTCATTTCGCCGGAATTTAGCACTAATTAGCTCTGTTGCCCAACGTGCTGAAGTCGAAATTATTCTTGCATTCAAGGCATTCGCTATGTGGTCTGTTTTCCCTGTTGTACGTGAATATGTGCAGTGCAGTACAGCCAGTTCGCTCTCCGAAGCACGTCTGGCTTATGAGGAGATGGGAAGCAAAGCTCACACGTATGCACCTGCGTATTCCGAAGCAGAATTCCCTGAAATAATGAGTCTGAGCAGCCACATTACATTCAATTCTTTGTCGCAGTTTCAGAAATTCTATCCGTACACACTTGGTAAAAATATATCCTGCGGACTGAGGATAAATCCTGAATATTCGGACGTCGAAACCGATTTATACAATCCCTGTGCTCCCGGTTCCCGATTGGGAGTGGTGGCCGATTTGCTGGGCGATCATTTACCCGAAGGGGTAGAAGGGCTTCATTTTCATACACTTTGTGAATCCAATTCATTTGATCTGGAGAAAACACTGGCCGTTATAGATGAAAAATTCGGGAAATATTTCCCGCAAATTAAGTGGCTCAACATGGGAGGTGGCCACCTGATGACACATAAGGATTACGATGTGGAACATTTGATTACTTTGCTGAAAAATTTCAGGGCAAAATATCCGCACTTGCATATTATTCTGGAGCCCGGAAGTGCATTTGCGTGGCAGACCGGATTTTTGCTCTCCACTGTTTTGGATGTCGTTGAAAATAAAGGAATTAAGACTGCCATGCTCGATGTATCATTCTCGTGCCACATGCCCGATTGCCTCGAAATGCCCTATAAACCGGCCATCAGAGGAGCCTCGGATGTCATATCCGGAAAACCGGCTTACCGCATGGGAGGCAACAGTTGCCTGTCGGGTGATTTTTATGGTTCCTGGTCGTTTGAAAACGAACTGAAGGTAGGTGATCAGGTAATATTTGAAGACATGATACATTATACGATGGTAAAAACCACTATGTTCAACGGGGTGACACATCCCTCCATCGGTATTCTGACCAAAGAAAATGAGTTCAAACTGATCCGGAGATTTGGTTATGAAGATTATAAAAACAGAATATCTTGATAATTAGTTGTTTAATTCGTTTTTGTGTAAAAACTAAAATTAATTTGGTGTTTAAGTTTTATTGATTTACTTTTGTGTGTTCAAAAAAAGAGCAGGAATGAGGTTTCATTTTTGTTCAACAAATTAAATAAACCGACTTTTTTAAAAAGTAAAAAATGGGAAAAGTATTAGTCATAGGTGCCGGAGGTGTAGGGACTGTAGTCGTTCATAAAATTGCTCAAAATCCGGATGTGTTTACAGAAGTAATGCTGGCAAGTCGCACAAAATCAAAATGCGATGCAATAGCCGCCGACATTAAAAAACGGTATCATATTGATATAAAAACAGCTCAGGTAGATGCCGATCAGGTTGACGACCTGGTAGCATTGCTGAAAAGTTTTCAGCCTGAAATCCTTATCAACGTGGCATTGCCGTATCAGGATCTGACCATTATGGAGGCTTGTCTGCAAGCAGGCGTCAATTACCTGGATACAGCCAACTACGAACCAAAGGATGAAGCTAAATACGAATACAGCTGGCAGTGGGCATATCACGATAAATTCAAAAAAGCCGGACTTACCGCTATTCTTGGATGCGGATTCGACCCGGGTGTAACCAGCGTTTTCACTGCTTACGCCGCCAAACAACATTTTGACGAAATACATTTTCTGGATATTGTGGATTGTAATGCAGGTGACCACGGCAAACCTTTTGCCACAAACTTCAATCCCGAAATCAACATCCGTGAGGTGACCCAGAAAGGTAAATATTATGAAAACGGCAAATGGATTGAAACAGAGCCACACGCTGTACACAAACCTTTGAATTATCCGGAAATCGGTGCCAAAGAATCGTATGTGATTTATCACGAAGAACTGGAATCGCTGGTGAAAAACTTCCCGACCATCAAAAGGGCACGTTTTTGGATGACTTTCGGGCAGGAATACCTCACACATCTGCGTGTAATTCAGAATATCGGCATGGCGCGCATCGACGAAATAGATTACAACGGATGCAAAATAGTGCCCATTCAGTTTCTGAAAGCCGTTTTACCCAACCCCGGTGACCTGGGCGAAAATTACAAAGGCAAGACCTCCATCGGCTGCCGCATCAAAGGATTCAAAAACGGTAACGTAAAGACATACTATATTTACAACAATTGCAGTCATGAAGCCGCCTACAAGGAAACCGGCACACAAGCTGTAAGCTACACCACCGGAGTGCCCGCCATGATTGGCGCCATGATGTTTCTCACAGGTGAATGGAGCAAACCGGGTGTATACAACGTTGAACAGTTTAATCCCAATCCATTCATGGAACAACTTAACAAACAGGGACTTCCGTGGAAAGAGCTGCATGATGTGGATCTGGAATTATGATCCAAAAATAATAAATAATTGATAATAAGGATATTGAGAAATCGGTATCCTTATTTTTTTACCATCCTTTCTCAGGAATGTATGAACGACTTGCAGAATCCATAATTTAGCAGTAATTTCAAGCACTTTATGCTGATCGTTGAATTTATTCAATTTAAATGCACTTATTAGAGTTATTTTTTACCTTAACAATCTTCAAATTGAAAGAAAATGAGAAGGATATTCATCTTTTTACCTCTTTTTTGTTCATTTTTTACTTTTGCCAACGCACAGACACCCATTGATTTTGTCAGCACATTAGTTGGTACTCAATCCAAACATTCCCTTTCCACCGGCAATACTTATCCGGCTATAGCACTGCCATGGGGAATGAATTTCTGGACACCGCAAACCGGAAAAATGGGCGATGGATGGGTTTATGCCTACGATGCCGACAAAATTCGCGGTTTCAAACAAACTCATCAGCCAAGTCCGTGGATGAATGATTACGGCCAGTTTTCGATTATGCCGATGACCGGAAAACCCATATTCGACGAAGAAAAGCGGGCAAGCTGGTTTTCACACAAGGCAGAAATAGCTAAGCCACATTATTATAGAGTCTATCTTGCTGATTACGATGTTGTTACCGAGATTGTGCCTACAGAAAGAGCCGCCATGTTCCGGTTTACATTTCCTCAAAACGCTAATTCATACGTTTTATTAGATGCTTTTGATAAAGGCTCGTATGTCAAAATTATTCCAAACGAAAATAAAATTATGGGTTTTACTACTAAAAATAGCGGAGGAGTGCCCGATAATTTTATAAATTACTTTGTAATAGAATTCGATAAATCATTCACTTATAAATCGGTAGTCGAAAACGGCGAAATAAAAAATAACGACCTTGAAGCAAACGCAAACCATGCAGGTGCAATAATCGGTTTTTCCACCCAAAGAGGCGAAAAGGTTCATGTCCGGGTAGCTTCATCATTCATAAGCTACGAACAGGCAGAATTGAATTTGAAAGAATTAGGTAATCGAAGTTTCGACCAAATAAAAGAGCACGGAGAAAAACGATGGAACGAAATTCTCGGCAAGATAGAAGTTGAAACTACCAATATCGACCAGTTACGCACTTTTTACTCCAGCCTTTATCGTTCGGTGCTTTTTCCGCGGAGTTTTTTTGAATATGACAAAGAGGGAAACATTGTGCATTACAGTCCCTACAACGGCAAAGTGTTGCCCGGATACATGTTCACCGATACCGGATTTTGGGATACATTCCGTGGCCTGTTTCCACTTTTGAACCTGCTATATCCCGAAATGAACCGAAAAATGCAGGAAGGATTGATCAATGCTTACAAGGAAAGCGGGTTTTTCCCCGAATGGGCAAGTCCCGGTCACAGACCTGTCATGGTTGGGAATAACTCTGCTTCGGTTTTAGCCGATGCTTATTTGCAGGGCAATAAAGTGAAAGAACCGGATGTACTTTGGGAAGGAATTGTGAAAACTGCAAACAGTGTTCACCCGAAAGTATCATCCACCGGAAGGTTGGGCTACGAATATTACAATCGACTGGGATATGTACCCTGTGATGTGGGTATCAGGGAAAATGCCGCACGAACACTGGAATATGCATACGACGACTGGTGTATTTATCAACTCGGTAAAGCGTTGGGAAAACCCGAAAAAGAAATTGAAGTGTATGCCAAACGCAGTCAGAATTATCGGAATCTTTTCAATAAAAAATACAACCTGATGGTAGGGAAGATGGAAAACGGAGCATTCAGTGAACCTTTCAGTCCCTTCAAATGGGGCGGCGATTTTACCGAAGGAAATTCGCTCCATTACACCTGGTCTGTTTTCCACGATCCGCAGGGCTTGATTGAGTTGATGGGAGGAAAGAAAACATTTAATCAGATGCTGGATACCGTATTCTCGTTGCCGCCTGTATTTGACGATAGTTACTATGGCTTTACCATTCATGAAATCCGCGAAATGCAGATAATGAATATGGGAAATTACGCCCACGGCAACCAACCCATCCAACACATGATTTATCTTTACAATTATTCCGGAGCGCCCTGGAAAGCACAATTTCACCTCAGGGAAGTAATGGACAAGATGTACACACCTGCACCTGACGGCTATTGTGGCGACGAGGATAACGGTCAAACTTCAGCCTGGTATGTTTTTTCGGCCCTGGGGTTTTATCCCGTTTGTCCCGGTAGCGGACAATACGTGCTGGGCTCGCCCATTTTCCCAAAAGCCACCATTCAACTGGAAAATGGCAAAAAAGTGGAAATTACTTCTGTCAATAATAAAAAAGAAAATGTGTATGTGAAAGCTTTGAAAGTGAATGGCAAGAACTACACCCGCAATTTTCTGGAAATTAACACGTTGAAGAAAGGAATGAAACTGAATTTCCGGATGGACAATGAACCAGATTTTACACGCGGCACAAAACAAAGTGATGAACCGTATTCGTTTTCAAATCAAAAATATTAAGGAAAAAATAGCTCATTATGCCGTAAGAAATCCAACAAGGATAACCTCACTTACGTTTCGAACAGACAGAGGAAAAAAACCTTGAAAGAAAAATAATATTTTTAAGAAAAGCAGGTTGCTTATGATTGTTTTTTCCCTGTTCTCAATAAAAAATAGCCCAGCAAGCCACCAATAATGGATGCCACAAAAATGCCGATTTTAGCCTGAGTAATCAGAGATTCGCTGGTAAATGCCAGTGAAGTAATGAAAAGCGACATGGTAAAGCCGATAGAAGCCAGCAATCCGATACCAAACAGATTCCTTACGTTCATTCCATCCGGGAAGGGTGCCACTTTGAGTTTCACCAGAAGCATCGTAAATCCGACAATACCTGCCACTTTACCTACCAGAAGTCCCAACCCGACACCCAGCGCAACATTTGTACTCAAAAGTGCCTGAACGTCAATATCCAGCGATACTCCGGCGTTGGCCAGCGCAAAAACCGGCAGTACGAAAAAAGTTACGAACGGATGCATGGAGTGTTCCAGTCGCTGAAGTGGTGGAATGGCACAATTTGTATCTGCCTTAATCGTTTCAAGCTGATGAATTTGTTCTCCGGTTAAGGTCACTTTATCGTTAGGTTCTATTTTTTTGAATTTATCAAGCGATGCATTGATTCGTTTGATGAAAATGCCCTCATTTATTCCCACGTTGCTGGGAATGGTAAATGCTGCAAGCACCGCAGCAATTGTGGCGTGCACGCCCGATAGCAAAAAGGCAATCCAAACGCCTGCAATGCCAACAATGGCATAAAACAGAATATTTCGCACGCCCATTTTATTGCCGATAAACATCACAAACACAAATCCTAATCCGGTGAGCAAACTCACAAAAGAAATATCCGATGTGTAGAAAAATGCAATTACGAGCACAGCGCCAAGGTCGTCGACAATGGCCAGGGCCGTCAGAAAAATCTTGAGAGTGAGCGGAATCCGCTTGCCGAGCAGGTGAAGCACACCCAGTGCAAACGCAATATCGGTAGCCATCGGAATTCCCCAGCCGTTGCTCGCTTCGCCAGCCGGATTCAAAGCAATGTAAATCACAGCAGGCACCAGCATACCTCCAAGGGCAGCACCAATGGGCAGAAGCGCTTTGCGCGGATTGGAAAGCTCACCGGCAACGATCTCACGTTTGAGTTCCAGCCCTACCACAAAAAAGAAAATGGACATCAGCCCGTCGTTTATCCAGTGATGTAAACTGTATTTCAAAAAGGAAACATCATTAAAATGAAAGCCCAGTTTATTTTCCAGAAAATGAAAATACTGATAAGACCACGGTGAATTGGCCAGATAGAGTGCTGCTAATACGCTGATTCCAAGCACTATTCCACCCGATTTTTCCTTTTGAATGAAATTCTGAACAGGCAGGGTGAGTTTGTCAATCGGATATGTGTTTCTGTTTGCCATTTTTTTTTGAAAAAGTAGTCAGCTGATTTGAGTTATTAAATATGTTAACAGCTAAGCATAGAAAGATGTTTTTCTGTTGCTTAGAGATTTGTAAATAAATCAAATATTTTAACAAAATCAATCTGTTTGCTACAATAGTGGCACGACTTCACTGTCAAATCGTCCGTCATTCAGGTGTGTGGTTACTTTGTCGCCCGGTTTTACCTGATGAGCCGAGGTGATTCGTTTTCCGTTCAGCGTGGTTATCGTGTAGCCACGCGCATAGAGGTACGTTGGCGATTGGGTTTCTATTTTGGTCTCGATGAGGGTTAGCCTGTTTTTTTCCTTTTGAATGCGAATTTGCAACCGGTTTTTAAGCTGGAATAAATAGCCCGAAAGTCGGTTTTGTTCTTTTAAATACCCGGTTTTGGAAGCTTGCTTAATTCTTAACGTAATTAATTCCAGTGATTTAAGTTTCGCCTGAATGATGGTAGATGTTGCATTGTACAAGTCAGAAGCTAATTCGTCTATTTCTTCTTCTGCCTTTTCAAGTGCGGAAATCAAAAATTCTGCTGCTGCTGTTGGTGTTTTTACACTGGTGTGAGCTACCATATCCAAAATGGAAACATCGCGCTGATGCCCGATGCCGGATATTATTGGCAGAGGAAACTGAGCGCAGTTCAAAGCCAGGTTGTAGGAGTCGAAGCACGAAAGATCGGTTGTAGCGCCTCCTCCGCGAATAATTACTACTACATCAAACAGTTCCACGTGTTTGTAAATCTTCTCCAATGCTCCAATGATTGATGCTTCTGCCTGATTCCCCTGCATGACAGCCGGGAAAAGGTGCGGGTAGAAAACATAGTTTGAGGTGTCAGAATTCAGTTGATTGTAAAAATCGCCGTATCCGGCTGCTGTTTCCGACGAAATAATAGCAATCCGCTGTGGGAGAACAGGGAAGGGAAGTTGCTTGTTCATATCATCGATTCCTTCTTCCCTGAGTTTCAGAATGATTTGCATCCGCCTCGCTGCCAGTTCGCCGATTGTGAATGTAGGATCTATGTCCCGGATATTCAGGCTGAAACCATAAACACCATTGAATTCAACTGTCACGGCTACCAGCACATTCAGTCCTGCCCGCAGCGTTTCGCCCGTACTGCTTTCGAAGTAAGGTTTCAGCATTCTATACACGCTTGCCCAGCAGGTGGCGCGCGTTTTGGCCAGAATATTATCGGTTTCGCTGTCTTTTTCAATCAATTCCAGGTAACAATGACCTCCGTTTTCGCGCAGCTCGCTAATCTCGGCACGCACCCAGATTGCCTGAGTGAAATTATGCCGGATAACGGCCTGAATCCGGTTGGTGAGTTCGGATAGTGAGGTTGAATTCATCGTTCCGTATTTATTTGAATGATATAAATTCCTTTTTCCAGCTTTTCTGTGTTAATTTGAATATAAGATCCTGAGTAATTTTTCTCTGAAACAACTTGTCCTGTCAGTGAAAATACACGGACAATTCCCATTTCAGCGTGATTTTGGGTATTCAGTTTTATCAGAATATTTCTTTTCGTATCATCTACCAACAGCTTGATTGCTTTCTTTTGGGATAATTGGTTCGCCTGAGTCTGACTCACCGTATTTGATGTTAATTCGTAGAATGCTTTCTGAAAATCGGGTATTCCATATCCCGTTTCTGCGGTCGGATTATTGTACAAATGACCTGTTTTGAACAGATTATTCTGAATTTCCGGCAGAGTTAAATGTGGTTTGAGTGATTTTGCGGCTTGGAGATAACAGGCTGTAATCCCTGCCAGCACAGGTGTGGCAAAGGATGTTCCACTGGCGTTGGCAGTTGATCCGGATGTGCTGATCACGTAAGTTGACGTGCCGAGTGCTGCAAGTTCCGGTTTGATGCGTCCGTCTGCTGAGGGTCCTATTGACGAAAAAGCACTGTAAACACTGTCTTTCCGTACCGATCCCACTGTAATCACTCCTTCGGCATCGCCCGGAACTCCGATGTATTTCCACGTTTTGTTGCCATCGTTGCCGGCAGCATTGAGCAGCATGATTCCTTTTTTGAATGCCATTGTGGCTGCTATGCTTGCCCGGGCAGTTTTTCCGTTCATTTCGGCATACGTGTAGTTCATGGCCGGGTCATCGAATGTAGTATACCCCAGCGATGTAGTCGCTAAATCAACACCTGCGCTGTCGGCATATTCTATTCCCGAAACCCAGAAATCGGGTTCGCACAGGTATTCTCCCTCGGCCGATTCGGTTCTGATAAGCAGGTAAGAAGCTTCGGGAGCGGTACCAACATAAGTTCCTTCCAGCTCGGCAGCCATAGCTGAAAGTACATACGCACCGTGAGCATCTTCCAGGTAGATATTGGAGTATGGATTCACAAAATCTTTTGTGCCCGATACCCGGCCTTCGTTGCGCAATGTGTTAAAAGCCGGATTTGTATTTACGTTTCTGAAACCCGCATCCAAAACTGCAATATGCATATTTTCGCCTTTATAGCCGTTTTGATGGAGTATTCTGCCGTTCATCTGATCCAGTTGCACAGCTGCAACTCCGTAATCTGTTTCGGCTGCTTTCACTTTTGAGGGTATTGGTGCAATGTTGTCGTACACCTGAGTGATGCCCGTGTACTGAACATATTTTACAAAAGGCAATAATCTTAGTTGTGCAGCAGCTGAGGTGTCTTTCATCATTACAGTAACTCCGTTCAGCCATTTGGTGGTACAATGTATTTTAACGCCTGTTCCGGTCAGCTGGCTCAGGTATTGCGGATTTACCGGCAGGTCGGTGCTGTCAACCGGAACATTGAAAAAAGCCCGTCGTTCGATAGCCCTATCTGAAAGAAATGCAGAGGGATTGGAAAGTGAAAAGGGTGAATTGTTTTTGTCTTTCAGCTGTACGTAAAAAAAATATCCGGTTCCCGAAATATTCAACGGTAAGCAGAAAATGAATAAAAAAAGCAGTGATTTGATCTGAAAAATCTTCATAAATGGTGCACGATTGAAAAACGAAATATTACATTTACAAAAATACGTTTTTCTTTCTGAAATGCCAATAATTATTTTTCAGATACGGCAAGTGATAATGGTTATCCCGTAAAAATTGAATGATTTTTTTACAAACTCATTAGAGGCGAGTGGGAGAAAAGTGTCGTTTTATTATTTTTTTGAAAAATTATGGCAATGTTTTTGCTGAGAAGAATACAAAAAAAACTGAATGACAAGATTCGCTTTTCTGATATTTACAGTTTGTCTGATGACTTTTTCTTTAAGAATCAACGGACAGAATGCCTACCAAAATCCGATGACAGATACGTGTGCTTCGGTTCATACAGATTCGGCAGCAACCTTTCACAGCATTCCGATGATTATGGTCGGGAAAGCACACTCGGTACCCGATTCGGTAAGTGTGCATCTGCTTATGTCAGTTGCCGACTCGCTGCGATGCGACACCACGGGAAATTTCTTTGGAGAAAACAATGAGTTGATGGATTTTTTTGTCCGTCACATTGTTTACCCGCTTGAAATCAAGAATTT
>ERZ1645189.51-NODE-51-length-27307-cov-6.389293_pt1 | contig 27307 bp, 26 predicted proteins | sample MGYA00575350_ERZ1645189 | MGnify/ENA primary metagenome ERZ1645189 (study PRJEB40845, sample SAMN11283421) | freshwater sediment metagenome | isolation source: river sediment | host: Sediment | place: India: Jajmau, Kanpur | collected 2015-12-17 ...
ACCTGCAATTCAAACCTTTTTTCAAACACGGAGCACCCTGTATTGATGCCATGATTGATATTCATAAAAAAAATCAGACTCACATGCTGGCTGAGTTTCCGGTAGAAGAATATGTGAATGTAAAATACCAGGGCACCGTGAAAGAATGGGGAATGAACATTCCGAAATGGAAGTATCTGATCCCACGTTTTTAATAAAAAGATTTAGCTGGATTTTTCGAAATACCTTGTTACAGAAGAACTCGTATTTAAGAAACTCCTCCGATTTATCTGCAGAAGATTCAGAAAGTGAAGCAGTGCAAAATTCTAAAAGAACGGAGAAACATCATGGGATGGAAGAATGATTACTTTTTTGTTTTCCTATCAGAATAGATAAGCTGTACGCTACCCCTTTATCAAATTCAAAAATTCCTCTCTCGTTTTGGCTTGCTGGAATACACCGGTAAAATCGGATGTGGTAGTGATGGAATGCTGTTTCTGCACGCCGCGCATCTGCATACAAAGATGCTGAGCTTCAATGACAACGATAACACCCATCGGATCGAGCGTTTGCTGAATGCATTCTTTAATTTGGGTGGTAAGGCGTTCCTGCACTTGCAGCCGGCGTGCAAAAACCTCCACAACACGGGCTATTTTGCTCAATCCGGTGATTTTCTTATTCGGAATATAAGCCACATGAGCCTTACCGAAAAACGGTAGTAAATGATGCTCGCAAAGCGAATAGAAATCGATATCTTTCACAATGACCATCTGCCGGTAATCTTCGGTAAACATGGCCGAACGCAGAATATGTTCCGGATCCTGCTCGTAGCCCTGCATAAAAAACTGCATGGCTTTGGCTACCCGCTGAGGAGTTTTCAGCAAACCTTCACGGTCAGAATTTTCGCCCAGAATATCAAGAATTTCCTTGTATTTTTCAGCTAACAAGAGGGTTTTTTCCTGATCAAAAGAAATCAGATTGTTTTCGTAGAGGTCCATTTATTCAGTTTATCGGATGGATACTTTGCTTTCTCTCACAGTATATGTTTCGCGACTCAATTCAGGGAATGCTTTCACTACTTCCGAGCGAAATGCCTTGGCGTCTTCCAGTGTTCTGAAATCGCCGATTCTCACTTTCCAGAAAGGAGATGCATAAATCCTGTATACACCGTATCCGGGAAAAGCACTTCTTAGTTTTCGTTCGATGGAAAAAGCTTCGCTTTTGGCAGTCTTCTGCGCATTACTCGAAAAAACCTGAACCCTGTATCCATAACCCGTATAAGCACCGGAAGCCGATTCGTCCTTGCGGTTGATGTGGTCTGTGATCAGCTTATCGAGTTTTGGATCCTGATTTATGACAACTTTTGAATTATTCTCTATGTTCTCAATAACAGCCGGTCGGGCTGATTTTTCAGGTGTCTGTGCAATCAAAAAATGAATGCCGAAAAGCATTATTCCGGTTATGGAAAAAAACTTATTCATCATGTTTTGAGTTTATATTTTTTACAAATATATGAAAATAAAACAATTTTTGGCCGGTTTTTTAAAAAAAACAATTGCTTTAACTATTATTTCAAAACCACAAAAGTTGAATTTTTCAGTCAAATACAGTATCTTTGTTGGAAATAGCTGACCTATGAATATCAATAAAACCATCATCATAGTAGCCGGAGGAAAAGGAGAGAGAATGAACTCGCAGGTTCCGAAGCAATTTCTCGTACTGGCCGGAAAACCCGTTCTGATGCATACCATTGAACGTTTTCACCGCTACTCTGATAAGATGGATATCCTATTGGTATTGCCCTCAACACAAATTGAATACTGGAAAGAGCTGTGTCTGAAACACGATTTCGGGATTCCTCACCGGATTGTCGAAGGAGGTATCGCACGATTTTTTTCGGTGAAAAATGCCCTGGCTTTGATCCAAAACTCCGGACTTGTGGGAGTACACGACGGAGTAAGACCCCTCGTGGATGAGCCCACGATAGAAAGATGCTTTGATGAAGCCGAAAAATCGGGTGCTGCCATTCCGGTGACCGATACCGTGGAAAGTATCCGGAGAATCTCAGAAAACGGAAGCAAGGCTGTGGACAGGAATGAATATAAGATGGTGCAGACACCTCAGGTTTTCAGAGCCGAAATTCTGCTGAAAAGCTACACCCAGCCTTACAATGAGCTATTTACCGACGACGCCTCGGTAGCCGAAGCCGCCGGTTACACTGTAAAACTGGTGGCAGGCAACAGAGAAAATATCAAAATTACAACTCCTTATGACTTAAAACTGGCAGAATCCATGCTATCATAGTGCATTTATGGAAGAGAAAAAACAAAGAATTGAATGGCTGGACAGCCTGCGTGCCATTGCTATTATCGCAGTAATTCTGGTTCATGTTTCATCGCCGGTGGTAAATATGGCTTACGGTCGCAACATGTCGCACTGGTGGATCGGGAATATATTTGACAGTGCGGTAAGGTTTGCCGTGCCGCTCTTTCTGATGATAAGCGGAGCCATGCTTCTTTCAGCCACATACGACATCAAAACGTTTTACAAAAAAAGATTTATCCGCGTACTGATACCTTTTCTGTTTTGGATGGTAATTTACTGGATTTTCAGGTATTTAACCCTGCCGGGCAGCCAGCCGCACGGATTTCATGATATCATAAGCTGGGCTGTGAATATTTTCATGAAAGAAGGTATCTCTAAGCATTTCTGGTTTGTTTATATGATTATTTTCGTCTATCTGATTACTCCGTTTATCGGCATGTTTGTCAGAAAGCTGAAACCCGAAATGCTTGTTTTTCTGCTGGCAGCCTGGGTGCTCATTGTAAGTATCAGCAAAGATTTTGCCATCGATATGTATGGATGGAGAGGAAACCTGCTATACAAATTTTTCATGTATTTTCTGTATTCCGGTTACATGGTGTTGGGTTATTATTTTTATAACATCTTCTATGTATCCAAAAACATCCGCATTACCGCCTTTATCTTGTATCTGACTACCATTGTCGTTGCCGCCGTGATGACCTACTATTCCAGTAAGCTGAAAGGCAAACTGGATTTGACCATTTACAATTATTTCAGTCTGAATACGATGATGCAGGCAATGGCCGTTTTCATTGCTCTGAAAGGCACGTCGGTGACAAAAAAAATTCCGGCTAAACTGCAACATGCTGTGAGCGATTACAGCTACGGGATATACCTGGTACACATCGTGATTATCGGAATATTATACAAAAACGGGATATTCTGGACGATGGCAAATCCTATCATTTCGGTGCCGGTGGTGGTCATCATAACTTTGATGGTATCATGGGCAATCATTTTTCTTCTGCGGAAAATTCCTTATGGTAAATATATTTCCGGATAAAAACAACAATGGAATTTTCAACCCAGGATATCAAATTTCTACCCGGAGTAGGGCCCGGAAAAGCTGAACTCTTCAACAAGGAACTTTCCATTTTCACGGTTGAAGACTTGCTCAGGCATTACCCTTACAGGTACGTAGACCGTAGTCGTTTTTACAAAATCCGCGAATTGCGCGAAGACATGCCATTTGTTCAAATCAAAGGTAAGTTTGTACGGTTTGAGAAGGTAGGCGAAGGAAAGAAAATGCGGCTTTCGGCTATGTTCTCGGATGGAGAAAACATCCTTGAACTCGTTTGGTTCAGGGGTGTACGCTTTGTAACCGATAAATACAAAACCGGCGTTGAATACGTGGCATTCGGCAAGCCAACGTTATTCAACGGCAAGTTCAACCTGGTTCACCCCGACATTGAAGATGCATCGAAACTGCCTCCGCCCGAAAAAATGGGTTTCCAACCCTACTACAACACGACTGAGAAAATGAAAAATCATTTTCTGAATTCGAAAGCCATACAGAAAATCATATATCCACTGATAGGGAAACTGGAAGCAGGAATTCCGGAAACACTCCCCGCATACGTATTGCAGCAGTTCAAACTGATGAATCTGACAGAATCGCTCATCAACATTCATTTTCCGAAAAACGACAGTAACCTGACTCAGGCAAGGCAACGGTTGAAATTCGAAGAACTTTTCTATATCCAGCTGGATATTTTGCGTCAGCGTAAGTGGAGAGAACAACGTTTCAGTGGATTTATTTTCTCCAGAATAGGCAAGTATTTCAACGAGTTTTACTCCTCTCACCTGCCATTTGCCCTTACCAATGCCCAAAAGAAAGTAATCAGGGAAATCCGCACCGATATGTCGTCGGGCAGGCAGATGAACCGGCTGCTCCAGGGCGATGTGGGAAGCGGCAAAACAGTAGTGGCGCTGTTGACCATGCTTATTGCACTGGACAACGGATACCAGGCATGCCTGATGGCACCCACAGAAATACTTGCCAATCAACACTTTACCACTATCAGCGAGCAGTTGCGTGGCATAAATGTGAACGTATCACTCCTTACCGGTTCCACCAAAAAGAAAGACCGCGAAAGCATTCACGAGCAGCTTCTGAACGGCGAAATGCAGATAATCATCGGTACACACGCATTGATTGAAGATACGGTGCAGTTCAAAAACCTGGGTTATGTCATTATTGACGAGCAGCATCGGTTTGGCGTAGCCCAACGCTCCAGACTTTGGATTAAAAACGAACATCCGCCGCATATACTGGTGATGACCGCCACTCCCATTCCGCGTACACTGGCCATGACCCTGTACGGCGATTTGAGCGTTTCGGTCATCGACGAGCTTCCTCCCGGACGCAAAGCCATTCAGACTTACCATTATTACGAATCGAAACGAAACTCCCTGCTGGGTTTTATAAGTAAACAAATCAACGCCGGGAGGCAGGTTTATGTGGTATACCCGTTAATTCAGGAATCTGAAAAAATGGATTACCGCCATTTGGAAGAAGGATATGCTTACCTGAAAGAAGTTTTTCCGAACTACATGATAAGCATGGTACACGGAAAAATGAAACCGGCTGAAAAAGAAGCTCACATGCAGAAATTTGTAACCGGCGAAACACAATTAATGGTGGCAACTACCGTTATTGAAGTCGGAGTAAATGTACCGAATGCATCCGTGATGATTATCGAAAGCGCCGAGCGGTTCGGGCTGTCACAGCTGCATCAGCTGCGTGGACGAGTAGGGCGCGGCGCCGATCAGTCCTACTGTATTTTGCTCACCGGTGTGAAGCTTTCGTCCGATTCGCGAAAGCGGATGGAGATCATGACCCGGACAAACGACGGATTTGAGATTTCAGAAGCCGACCTGCAACTGCGCGGACCCGGCGACATGGAAGGAACTCAGCAAAGCGGCATCCCGTTTGAACTGAAAATAGCCGACCTCGCTAAAGACGCTCAGATGCTGGAAATAGCACGAAATACAGCCTGGGACATACTGGAAGAAGATCCCACGTTAAGTAAGCCGGAAAACCGGATGCTCGTATTGCAATTGAAAAAGATGAAAACCAACGCGGTGAACTGGAGTGCAATTAGTTGAAAAAATAAGTTAAAAAAATATTTTTTTCCCCCGGAACAATTTGATATCTAATTTGTTTTGGGTACTTTTGACGACAGATTAATATTTGAATAAAAATTCAACATTATTTTAAAATGGAACAGACACTTGTAATCCTTAAGCCATCGGCACTCCAGCGCGCTTTAGTGGGAGAAGTGATCAAACGCTTCGAACAAAAAGGGCTCAGACTCGCCGGGATTAAGATGATTCAACTGTCTGACCAAATTTTGAATGAGCATTACGCTCATCTGGCTGACCGTCCTTTCTTCAAACGCATTAAAGATTCGATGATGATTACTCCTGTGATTGTAACTTGCTGGGAGGGAAAGGATTCTGTACGTGTTGTACGCACCATGACCGGCTCTACCAATAGTCGTGATGCAGTACCCGGAACCATAAGAGGTGACTTGAGTATGAGTTTGCAGGAAAATATTGTACATACCTCCGACTCTGTCGAGAATGCAAGGGAGGAACTGGCAAGATTTTTCAGTGATGATGAAATTTTCGACTATGAAAACTTACTGACACCGTATCTATACGCTAACGACGAAATTTAAAAACAGCTAATGACGTTTAAACACTTAATTCTTACAACACTAGTAAGCATAATTGCGATAAACACCGTAAACGCACAAGTAGTAAAAGTACAGGCAGCCCCCGGAAACATGAAAATGGCTGCACAGAAAGCTTTTCCCGCACGCAATATTCCCACCGCAGACACAACCAACATTTACAACGAAATGTTGAACGACGAAACGGACGACTTAATGGAAAACCACCCTGCAGGTGACTTGTATAACGACATCTGGAGCAGTGAAAAATTAAATCCATACAAGGTTAGCATCAACAGTCTGCCCGACTCCATACAGATCGATTGTTCGGACTTTACGATGCCCGTAAGCACAGGCAGAGTATCTTCCAAATTCGGACCGAGACGATACCGTTATCATTACGGAATAGATATAGCACTTCCGAGCGGAAATGATGTTGTATCTTCTTTTGCCGGTAAAATCAGAGTAGTTGACTACGAACCGGGTGGATACGGAAATTATGTCGTGGTGAGGCATGACAACGGACTTGAAACAGTGTATGCTCACCTGAGCGCCGTTACATGCAAGGTAAACGACCGTATAAAAGCAGGAGACAAACTGGGTTTGAGCGGCAATACAGGCCGGTCCACCGGTCCGCACCTTCACTTCGAAACCCGCTACATCGGCAATGCTTTCAATCCTTCCTCACTGATTAATTTTGACAGCAAACAGGTCTATGCTCACAACTACACACTTACCAAACGCAAAAACTTCGGTTATCAGCAACATAAAGCCAATACTGTTCAACTGGCCAAATATTACAAAGTACGAAAAGGAGACAACCTGAGTGTAATTGCATCCCGCAACGGTACAACCGTGAACAAGCTCAAGAAACTGAACGGATTCAAATCCTCCAAAGTAAAATACGGACAACGAATTAAAATCAGATAATCAAATCTTTTGGTTTAATAAAAAACCAATATAGATATTCGTAAAAAAAACCATTCGGACTTCCGAATGGTTTTTTTATTCTGATTGATATTCTGATCGTTCTGCAATTTAAACAAGAATTAATACCGATAATGTTCGGATTTGTAGGGTCCGTCGGCATTCACACCGATGTATTCAGCCTGATCCGGTGTAAGGCGGGTGAGTTTTACTCCCAGCTGATCGAGATGTAAACGAGCCACTTCCTCATCGAGGTGCTTCGGCAAGCGATACACATCCACAGGATAATCCTTGGTGAAAAGTTCGATCTGAGCCAGTGTCTGATTGGTAAACGAATTACTCATCACGAAAGAAGGATGCCCGGTAGCACAGCCCAGATTCACCAGCCGACCGTCGGCAAGCAGCAGTATTGAATGTCCGTCGGGGAAAATGTACTTATCCACCTGAGGTTTGATATTCACCAGTTCGATTCCGGGGTATTTTTTGAGTTTATCCACCTGAATTTCATTATCAAAGTGACCTATGTTGCAAACGATGGCTCCGTCTTTCATCTTTTCCATGTGTTCAATCCGGATGATGTCCTTGTTGCCTGTTGTGGTAACATACACATTCCCCTGAGCCAGCGAATCCTCTACAGTTACCACTTCGAATCCTTCCATGGCTGCCTGCAGGGCACAGATGGGATCAATTTCAGTAACCATCACGCGGGCACCGTATGCACGCATGGATTTGGCCGAGCCTTTTCCCACATCGCCGTAGCCGCATACTACTACCACTTTTCCGGCAAGCATGAGGTCGGTAGCACGCTTAATACCGTCAGCCAGCGATTCGCGACAACCGTACAGATTATCGAATTTTGATTTTGTCACCGAGTCGTTCACGTTGAAAGCCGGGAAAAGCAGCGAGCCTTCCTCCATCATCTGATACAGGCGATGAACTCCGGTTGTGGTTTCTTCAGACACGCCCCGAATCTCGGGAGCCATTCTGTTCCAGATTGTAGCATCCTCATTGAGTGTGGCTTTCAGAATGCTGTAAAGTTCTTTTTCGTCTTCGCCTTCGGCAATTTTATCCAAAACGGAAGCATCTTTTTCGGCTTTTACGCCCACGTGAATCATCATGGTGGCATCTCCGCCATCGTCAACTATCACTGTCGGGCCTTTATTGCCTTCGAATGTCAATGCCTGGAGCGTACACCACCAGTATTCGGCGAGTGTTTCACCCTTCCAGGCAAAAACGGGCACACCTGCAGCAGCAATGGCAGCAGCAGCATGATCCTGTGTGGAGTAAATGTTGCAGCTGGCCCATCGAACCTCGGCACCGAGCTCTACAAGTGTTTCGATAAGTACGGCAGTCTGAATGGTCATGTGGAGCGAACCCATGATACGTGCACCTTTCAGCGGTTTCGACCGGCCGTATTTGGCACGCAAAGCCATCAGACCCGGCATTTCCTTTTCGGCGAGTTCTATTTCCTTTCTGCCAAAGTCGGCCAACTGAATATTGGCTACCTTATAGGGTAATTTTGAAAAAAGTTCTAAATTCATTTTTTATTTGTTGTTGTTTTTTATTCTTCTAAAAAAGAATGCAAAGATAATATTTTTTTACAGGTAATAAAAACTTCAATTAAATGTAAGAATTATACTGCAAAATAACTTTCCAGCTCCTTCAGGGTATCATCACTGGTAGCAATATCGCGCACTACTTTGCCCTTTTCGAGCACAACGGTACGTTTGCACACCTCAGTGACGTGATTGAGATCGTGACTGGAGATGAGCATGGTTGTATTTTTCGTTTCCTGCAGTTCGTTGAGGATTCGTTTGAGTCGAATCTGCGACGAAGGGTCGAGCGCAGTGAAAGGTTCGTCCAGTATTAATATCTGCGGGTCGCCGAGCAGAGCGGCAGCTATTCCGGTTTTCTTCTGGTTTCCTTTGGAAAGTTCGCGTATGAGTTTTTTGTTACCGGTTACTTCGCCGTTGAAGAATTCGCTGAATTTTTCTAGAAATGCTGAAATATCACCTTCGGATTTGTTGTAGAGTTTGCCTACGAATGCAAAATACTCGTCGGGTGTGAGAAAATCGATGAGAAAATTCTCGTCGAGGAAAGAGCCTACGTATGATTTCCACTCGTCGCGACGGGCAACGGGCTGATTTTTGATGGTAACTTCACCGCTGTTGGCTTCAATCAGATCTAGAATCAACCGAAAGAGCGTGGTTTTACCTGCTCCGTTGTTGCCTACAAGGCCAAAACTTTCGCCCGGCTGAATATTTAATGCAGGAATATCAAGTACAGTGGTACCGTTGTATTTCTTTGTAAGATTTGAAATCGTTATCATGGATGGTTTTTTTAGTTATTTGGTGTATTGAATCTGTTGATTTACATAAATTATTTCAAGAAAATGGTTCGTTATTCACTTTCCCTGAATCCTTCTGCCAGAGCATATTTCCTACGTACGAACTGCTGCGTACACAGTTTCATCTGATAGGGAATGGATACGACACCGGAAAGTCCCAACAGCCCTAAAACAAGCAATATCATGTTGAATGACAAAAAATTAGCCAGTATGAAAGTAATCAGCATCGGGAAAAACATGACCGGAAGAATAATCAGAAAACTTTTGTAGGTTGTACCCTGATAGTTGAACATACTTCTTGCCGAGAGGTCGATTCGTTTATTATTGAATGTGGCTGTGAATATGAGTAAAAAGGCATTTATGCCCGTATTGAACAAAAACATTGCTACATGCAGAAAGAAAAATTTGGTTCCCATCAGCAGGTAAGGTGTAGAGAGCAAAAACGAAATCACATTGAAAGCTATCAGAATGAAGTAATTGACTTTTATATATGTTTTTGCCGGAATGTTTTTGGTGAGAATGGCATCAAAATAGTTGCTTTCCCAGCTTATAACCCACTGTCCGTAGGTGAGCGATGCCATTCCGGTGACTATCAGTCCGCAGAAAATGAGCCAGGCGGGGCTTCCGGAATACATTTCGTTGGTATAAAACAATAGGCCGTACAACATAAAAACCGCACTCATGTAAATTAATGATTTTGTTCGTTTATGCCTGAAAATCAAACGGATCTGCAACTGAATCAATTCACCGATCGTACCGTATTTTTCGAGAAACGAGAACCCGCCGGTGACTTTATTTTCACCCCGGCTCAGTTTTTCGTTAAATTTTTCGGGGTAATAATTTTTTGAAAAAAACATAAGATTTAATCCATATGCCATACCGGATACTAACAGAGCTACCACTAATCCGAGCGGATTCATCATTACGAATCCAAAAATTTTCATTGAAAAACCGAATACAGAAAAGACTTTGAAGTATTCCAAAGCTGCTACACCGGCTAAAATCAGGAGTATTACCACGAATGCCCTCAAATCGGATCCGAAGCGGCGTTTGAGGTAGGAAGCCAGCCAGATATCCATCCAGATAATGAGGATACACACAACAACAAACTGAAGTGCAACCCAGCCTGAATGCCAGGCTGATACACTCCGCACAGCAAATGGGATGACAACAAGCAGGGTGAGGTAATTGCCTATACTAAAAAGCGGTTTCAGCAAAATAAAATTCACCAGTGTGGAACGTTTGACGGGCAGCGACTGATAAGCCTGCAGGTTGAGCGTATTGAGTGACTGCATGAAAAACCGGATAGTAAGAGCTGCAAGAATAATGTAAACCGAAGCTCCGTTAATAAGTTCGAGCGGAGTGCGGGTGTCATGCACTTCTTCAAGAATTTTGCCGAGCGAAAAGCCAATTGTGATGAAAATGGCTGCAAAATACAACGTCATAAAGCCCATAAACAACTTCACGGCCAGACCACGATAAAAAGCCTGCGATCGGAATCCCTTCCGAAATTCCTGTTTTAACAAATCAGCTATCAACATAGGATTTTTTGTTTATTTTCCAAAAGTTAAAAAATTAATTGAAAGTAAATAACATGCATTATGTATTGAAAAACCGGAATTCTACCGGTGCAGCAGATCGGAAATCCGGTTTTCACGTGCCAGGGAGTAGGTTTTATCGATAGAATTGATATATTGCAACACATTTAAGGTCGTATTGAAAATGTTTTGCTGAAGATTACTGTCAGTTTCGAGCGTCGCCCGCTGATACAGGACTTCCGACAGAATTTCGAGACGCGTGAGACGTTCGTACTTGTCGGGGTAGATATGGTTAAAATATTCGACCAGTTGATCCCTGCTTTTTGTTTCGAAAAACTGAATATCTTGTTCCAGATATGGTTTAACCACTTCGCTGTTGAAACTTTGTATCAGATCCGAATTTTCGGATTTTCTTTTTGACAGCCATTTAGCCAGACTCTCGCTAAATAGCTGAAAAAGCCGCATAATATAATCTTCCCTGAGCATATTGTTATTTGAAAAAAAGAAAAACGGCACAGCACAAGTTGTCAGGTGCCGTTTTTCAGAAAGTTTAGGTATATGATTTTATTTGCTTTCGCTGGTCATGGATACTTCCACCCTGTTGCCCTGCTTGAAGAGATTTTTTGCAAATTTCTTCATGGATTGTACCGTAAGCATATCTACATAGTTTTGATAATTGCTCACAAAATCGGCTCCGTAGCGGTATTTCCTGTTCAGCGCGTTCAGCGTAAATTCATTTTTCTTCAGATCGTCGGCATGCTGCTTGGTCATGAACTCCTTGATTTTCTGAATTTCTTCGGATTTCGGACCGATAGTCTGCAACTCATCCACAGCCTGTTTGATGGCGTTGACCAATTCCACGCGGCGGTTTGGCTCTGTATCAAACTGCATCTGAATATTGAATGCTTCCACAGGTTCTTTATCCTGCTCAGCCATTACCTGTACCCCGTAGGTTCCACCCAACTTTTCCCTGATCTTTTCAGTCAACTGAATATCAAGCACTTGCTTGAGAGCATCCAGCTGAATGGAGTTTTGCAGGTTGTATTTCAGCTTACCGGAATATATGAGGGCTGAAGAGGCTTTCGGAGTTTCGAGTTTCCGCGTATAATGGTTTTCGAATTTTCCCTTACGCATTTTCATTGCATCCGGATTGAATTTTGATTTTTCGGCTTTTCCGGGTATGGAGGCAATGTATTGTTCAACAAGCGGTTTGAAATCTGCGGGCTTCACATTACCTACCACTGTGAATACAAATTTCCCGGCATTGGCAAAGCGCTCCCTGTAAAGTTTCAACATGTTCTGATAATCAGCTTTTTGGATATTTTCGGTATTGATGATTCTTCCGCGCGGATTATTCATATACATGGCATTCATCACCGAATCACTGAAAGCCACCATCGGATTGCTTCCCAGGTTGGCGAACACAGCATTGGCACGTGATGTAAACGAAGCATAAGTCTGAGCATCATCGCGTACATTGGTAAAGTTGAGATACAACAGTTGCATGGCGGTTTCGAGGTCTTTGATGTTCGATTTTCCGCTGATGTTTTCAGAGAAAGTTTTCAGAACGAAATCCATGCTGATATTTTTTCCTGCCAGGGCTTTTTTCAGCTCATTGGCGCTGAATTTACCCAATCCCCCTACGCTGATGGCCGTTTCGCCCAAAATCATTTTCATTTCTTCGCCCATCATTTTTATTTCAGAAAGGTAATTGTTGCTTATCATAGAGGATCCACCGGGGGCAAATCCGGATATCAACACTTCGTCGTCTTTGAAATTAGTCGGCTTAATCACCACTTTTGCTCCGTTGGACAATGTCCAGACGATTTCATCGCCTTTGGTTTCCTCTTTTATGATGCTGCCTTTAGCCGGCATATCGGCCATCAGAGGTTCATTGATTGTATTATCCACATAGGCTTCCAGGGTTTCTCCATCCACTTTTTTAATCAGCTCCGAAAGTTGAGTTTCGGTGGAATAGTTTTCATTTTCGGTGCCCAGTACAGCCAAAACACGGTTATTGTCTGAAATAAGTTGTTTTGCTATCTGATTAACGGCTTCGAGCGGGATGTAACCAATCAATTGCTGCATGGTGGCAAATTTATCGGCGATGCCCGGTATGGGTTCGTTTCTCAGAAAATGATTCACATACTCGTTTACATAATAGTCACTGCGTTGTTTGTCGCGTTCGTTGTTAAGTTTTTCCAGGTTGCTCATGTGTGTTGCTTTAGCCCGTTCAAATTCGCCGGCTGTGAACCCGAAATCTTTTGCCCGCTTGGCTTCGCGCATGAGTGTTTCGATGGCTAAATCGGTTTTTCCGGGATTTGAAATAGCGACCATTTGCAGCGCATCGGTCTTCTCGGCCAATCCGAAATATTGTCCACTACTGGCTTCGGTATAAGCAAACGGTGGATTTTCTTTCTGTAGAATTTCTTCCAGCCGGTTTGTAAGCATTTTTTCCACCATTTTATTGGCAAAGTCATAAATCAGGTAATCCATACCGGCTTTTTTATCAGCAGGAATACCGTTTCGCTTGAACATGAGCAGTACGTTGGTCATTGGATTTTCCTTGTCTTTGGCTATTCCGATGAGTGGTTCGTCGTTATCGGGTATTTGTTCGTAGATTCGTTCGGCGGGATTCACCGGTGCTTTGATATCGGCAAACATGGTTTTAATGTTGCTTTCCATTTTGTCCACATCGATATCTCCTACTACAATTATTCCCTGTAAATCAGGTCGATACCATTTTTTGTAATATTCTCTCAACACGTCGGGTTGAAAATTATCCACCACTTCCATGGTGCCTATTGGCATCCGCTGAGCATATTTGCTCCCTTTGAAAAGTGTGGGAAGCAGCGATTCGAGCATTCGCATGTTGGTATTCTGTCGTGTTCTCCATTCTTCGTGAATCACTTTGCGCTCTTTATCGATGTCCTTGTCGCGAAGCAGCAGGAAGCCCGACCAGTCATGCAGCACCATCAATGCGCTGTCAAGCACAGCCTGGCGGGTGGTTGGCACGTTGTTTATCAGGTAAATGGTCTGATCAAAACCGGTCATAGCATTCAGGTTCTGGCCGAATTTCACCCCTACACTTTCCAGGTAAGGTATAATTCCTTTTCCGGTTTTGTCGTTCGGAAAATTTTTAGTGCCGTTGAATGCCATGTGTTCCAGGAAATGAGCCAATCCGCGTTGATTTTCTTCTTCCTGCATGGATCCCACTTTCTGTACGATATAGAAATTAGCCTGATTTTCAGGGAGTTTGTTTTTGCGGATGTAATAGGTCATCCCGTTGTCCAGTTTCCCGATTTTCACTTCCCTGTCAAGCGGGATAGGTGGCATTTGCTGTGCTGTTGCACCCAAAAAAGCAATCATAATTAGTCCAGATAATAATGTTAGTTTTTTCATCTTTAAGAATAATTTTTAATAAAAACAGTTTTTGTTACATATTAGTTTTTCAGCATAATCCGGTTTTTAATCTGTTTTTTTTGCTGAATGAATAAAAACAGGTCAGAAAAGAAACTTATAAAAATGATATTCGAACTGTGTTAACGTATTTCGGTATTTTTTTTTCAGGGAGAGTGAAGGTGTAAATCCGGTTCTACATCCTCGTTCCATTCCAGAATATCTCCGGGTTGACAATCGAGTTCTTTGCAAATAGCTTCGAGCGTACTGAAACGGATGGCTTTTGCTTTTCCGGTTTTCAGTATCGACAGATTGGCCGGGGTAATCCCCACCCGTTCGGAAAGATCGTTTAACGATATTTTCCGTTTTGCCATCTGCACATCCAGATTTACTATTATTGCCATTTACTTCTTTTGCTTTTTTATATAGTGAGATCCTGTTCGTCTTTCATTTTAGAACCCCGGTACAGTACTTCGGCAAATAAAAGCACAACCACGCCAAGCAAAATCCAAATCAGGTCGGGTTGCTTAAACTGAATCTTGTATTCAGCGAATTCAAACATCATCAGGTTTGTTTTATAGATAATCCAGCTCACTGTAAGCATCACAAAATAATAAAGAATAAGCAGAATACCAATCCAGCGCATACATTTAATATTCGATTTATCAAAAACCACTTCTTTTTTCAGACTGATATTCAGTTTGATAAAAAAAACGGGTATTAGTACAACAATAACAAGCATAAGCAATGAAAGCGGTATTTCCAGCAGTTTCATCAGTCTCAGGGCCGATTTATCATCCTTCGAAAATGCATCGGCCAGAATCTGCGCTTTGTCAAACCGGATGGGTATTTTCTGAGCTCCTTTGAGATTATAAATGGTGTCCGGGAATGTGCTGATGCTCTCACCGGCTTTCAGATCAAGGAAATAAACTGTTTTCATCGCACTTTCCTGTTTCGTACTGTCAGTAATACTCCTGCCTAAGTTGCTTCCCATTTCATACCCCAGCATAAAATCATCCATTTCAGAAATAAATGATGACAGAATCATTACTGCGTAGATAACTATTGCCAGTACTGTCAACATACCTAATTTTCCGCTTTTCATATTGAGTTTCATGGGAGGATTTATTGAGTAAAATTCATAATTTACTAAATCTGATTCACGGCGCAAATCTACATTACTTTTTCCGAAAAACAAAATTTATTTATTGTTTTTCAATATATTTTTATTGATAAATATAATTTATACATAAAAATAAATCCGGAAAAAACCGTTTGAAACCATTCTGCCAACGGTAATTTAAAGCTTCTCCTGTTTTGTTAAATAAATATAAAAAAAAAAGAAACGCTTCGTCTTTATTTACGGCGAATCGTTTTTCCTTTTTAGTTCTGTTTACAATATTTATTCATCTTCCTTGTACCAACCCGAATACATGGCATAGTTGTGAGCTATTTTGCGGTTCATTTCATTGGTTTGGTGAGGTTCCACATCCTTTACGTATTTTGCCGGCACACCCGCCCAAAGCGTATAAGGAGGTATTTTTGTATTGCTCAACACCACCGAACCGGCTGCAACGATGGCTCCCTCGCCCACTTCTGCATAGTCCAGCAGCGTAGCACCCATACCTATGAGCGCATAGTCGTTGATTTTTGCTCCGTGAATGATAACATTATGCCCTACCGATACATAGTCGCCTATTTCGACAACCGACTTCTGGTACAGCGTGTGCAGTACGGTTCCGTCCTGTATATTCACATTGTTTCCAATCCGGATAGCATTTACATCGCCACGGAGCACAGCATTGAACCACACGCTGCAACCATCTCCCATTATTACGTCGCCAACTACCGTGGCATTTTCTGCCAGGAAACAATTTTCGCCAAATTGCGGTGTAAAACCGCGTACAGATTTTATATAAGCCATTTCTTTATTGAATTATTAATTTTACGAGTATTAAACAAAAAAAATCCATTCAATGTTTTCATTTTTACATAATAGAACAGGACACACAGCTATTCACCGTGTGTCCTGTTTTTTTCGTAATCACTGTCTTTTTTAGAAAGGCAAATCGTCTGTTTCATTCGCAAGTGGAATATCACTGGCTTTCAGGGCTTCGTTTTCAGCTGTTGCAATTGGTGCGACAGGTGAAGTTTCGTTTTGTTCCGGGCGTTTACCAAGCAGTTGGATGGTTTCGGCCATGATTTCAGTTGTATAACGTTTTACTCCATCTTTTTCCCAACTGCGAGTCTGGATTTTACCTTCCACATACAATTGAGTACCTTTCCGAATGTATTTTTCGGCAAGTTCGGCCAAACCACGCCATGCTACTACATTGTGCCATTCTGTGCGGTCAGGCACCTGATTCCCATTTTGCATGGTATAACCACGTTCGGTAGTAGCCATTGTAAAATTAGCTACTGCAACATTCTTGTCTAAATAACGTACTTCAGGGTCACGACCCACATTTCCTACTAAAATTGCTTTGTTGATTGACATAATAAATAAAATTTGATAATTAATATAAAACAATTGCACGGCAAATATACAAGGTTTTTTTTACTTTCAATATTTTTATCGTATTTTTTTCAAAACATTTTTTTCAGCAAAAAAATTTGTTGTATTTTTAAACTTCAATTTTTTACAGTTTTAGAAAATAAAACCGTAAATTTGTACTTTATTCATATATAAACCAAAAAAAATCATGAGACTTATCATTCAGCCTGATTATCAGAATGTTTCAAAATGGGCTGCGAATTACATCGCATCCAGAATAAATGCGGCCAATTCCACCAAAGACAAACCTTTTGTACTCGGCTTACCTACGGGATCTTCGCCGCTTGGCACCTACAAATACCTTATTAATCTCTACAAGCAAGGCACCCTGTCATTCAAAAACGTAATCACGTTCAACATGGATGAATATGTAGGACTAAAACAGGACCACGAACAGAGCTACTACACGTTCATGTGGTCCAACTTTTTCAGCCACATTGATATCCTACCCGAAAATGTACACATACTGAACGGTAATGCCGCCGACCTGGAAGCTGAATGTGCTGCCTACGAAAACGCGATGAAGGAAGTGGGTGGCATAGATTTATTTCTGGGAGGAATTGGGCCCGACGGACACATCGCGTTCAACGAACCTGCTTCTTCTTTGCAGTCGCGTACACGGCAGAAAACGCTTACCACCGATACGATGATAGCCAACTCGCGCTTCTTTGACAACGACGTGAATAAAGTTCCGAAAACAGCACTTACCGTAGGTGTAGGCACCGTACTGGATGCCCGCGAAGTAGTAATCATAGTGAACGGACACAACAAAGCGCGGGCCCTTCGTCATGCTGTGGAAGAACCCATCAACCACATGTGGACCATCAGCGCACTGCAAATGCACCCTAAAGGTATTATAGTATGCGATTACGACGCCTGCGCCGAACTGAAAGTAGGCACTTACAAATACTTCCTGGACATAGAAAAAGACAAACTCGATCCGGATACACTGATATAAAAGTCAGATTAATTTATCCGAACCGTCCTACCGGTGGTTGGGCGGTTTTGTTTTTAAAAAAGTAACGAAAAAGGGATAAAAAACCATAGGGAAAATAATTGTCACTCTAAAAGTTTTTTTGTACGTTTGTATATTCAAAAAATAAAAAACACCTGAAAAATATGTCAGAAATAGTAGCAGGTCGCATTTCACAAATTATCGGTCCGGTAGTGGATGTGTTTTTCGATTTAAAGAAAAAAGATGAAGAAAAACTACCGGCCATTCACGATGCACTTTATATTGACCGCGGCGATGGACGCCAGCTGGTAGTAGAAGTTCAGCAACACATTGGCGAAAACACAGTTCGCACTGTTGCAATGGATTCTACCGACGGATTAAGGCGCGGACTAATCGTAAAAACGCTTGGAAGCCCCATTACAATGCCTGTGGGAAATCAGGTAAAAGGACGCCTGATGAATGTAATCGGCGAATCAATCGATGGCATGAAATCCCTCGATCGCGAAGGCGCTTATCCGATACACCGCGAGCCTCCGAAATTTGAAGACCTTTCCACCTCAACCGAAGTACTTTTTACCGGAATCAAAGTCATTGACTTGATAGAACCCTATGCAAAAGGGGGTAAAATCGGCTTATTCGGTGGTGCCGGAGTAGGTAAAACCGTACTTATCCAGGAACTGATCAACAACATTGCAAAAGGACACAGTGGTTTCTCGGTGTTTGCCGGTGTGGGTGAGCGTACGCGCGAAGGCAATGACCTCCTGCGCGAAATGATTGAATCGGGTGTAATCCGTTACGGTGAAGAATTCAAAAAAAGCATGGATGAAGGCAACTGGGATTTATCCAAGGTAGATTACGATGAAGTGGAGAAATCGCAGGCCACACTCGTCTTCGGGCAAATGAATGAACCTCCCGGTGCACGTTCATCAGTTGCTTTATCGGGTTTAACGGTAGCCGAATCATTCCGCGACGGTGTGGGTGAAAACAAAAAAGGAAATGATATCCTGTTTTTTATCGACAATATTTTCCGTTTTACACAAGCAGGCTCCGAAGTGTCGGCTTTGCTCGGACGGATGCCTTCGGCGGTAGGATATCAACCTACACTTTCCACTGAAATGGGAACCATGCAGGAACGAATCACCTCCACAAAACAAGGATCAATCACCTCGGTTCAAGCTGTTTATGTGCCTGCCGACGACCTTACCGACCCGGCACCGGCCACCACATTCTCACACCTGGATGCTACTACAGTATTAAGCCGTAAGATTGCCGAACTGGGTATTTTCCCAGCTGTGGATCCGCTGGATTCAACCTCACGCATCCTGAATCCGGAAGTTTTAGGAGAAGATCATTACAATACAGCTCAGCGGGTAAAACAGATTCTACAACGTAACAAAGAGCTTCAGGACATCATTTCGATTCTCGGTATGGAGGAGCTTTCTGACGAAGACAAGATAACCGTTAACCGGGCCCGTAAAATTCAGCGTTTCCTGTCTCAACCTATGTATATGGCTGCACAGTTTACCGGACTTCCCGGAGTTATGGTGCCCATTGAAGAAACGATACGCGGATTCAAAATGATTCTGGACGGAGAAGTAGATGAATACCCTGAAATGGCATTCCTAAACGTAGGCGTAATAGATGAAGCGATAGAAAAAGGCAAGAAACTGCTGGAGCAGGCGAAAAAATAAAAGCTGAAAATGAAACTTGAAATCGTAACACCGGATCAAATTGTATTTTCGGGAGAGGTCAGTCTGGTTACCGTTCCGGGAACGAGCGGGCGGTTCACCATACTTGAAAATCACGCACCCATTATTTCGAGCCTCTCGGCAGGCAACATTACCTGGCGCGTAAAAAACACGGATACGAGCATCTTGGCTTCGGATGGATTTGTAGAAGTAAGTAAAAATGTGGTATCCATTGCCGTTGAAGGAATTACGAATGAATAAAGCATTTCATTTAACATGGATACTGGCTGCAAGTATTGCAGCTTTGACCATCGTAGCTTATGTAGTTTTTTATTTCACAGGTTTCAGCTTTATGCCTGAGTATTTTTACATCACGCCGGTATTCTTTCTTATGCTGACGCTGGTTTTAGCTTTTTATGTAAAAAAACACCTGAAAAAGGAAAAAGAGTTGTCGGTTGGCGGTATACTGGGCATCAGAGTTCTCCTGCTGGCTCCGGTTGTAATTGTGCTGGTGATAAACATGCTCATTGACAAAGAACATATTCTGCCGCTTACGGTGGCTTATATACTTTACGATCTGGTATTTTCTGTGTTCGAAACAAAGATTTTACTGGCGTTAAACAATAATAAAAAATAATATGCCCTCTTATTTTAAACGATTTTCGCTACTCCTGCTTACATTCATTTTTATTATGAATATAAGCCCTTTAAGAGCATCCGGCGGCGAAGCTGAGAAAGAAAAACCGTTCGATATCAAAGAAATGATTTTCTCTCACGTGCTGGATTCATACGAGTGGCACATTCTGACTATCGGTGAGAAACATATTTCCATTCCGCTGCTGATGATTGTGAAAGACGAGAGAGGATGGCATGCATTCTCAACTAAAAAACTGGCTCACGGACACGAACATAACGGTTTTTACATTTCTCAGACAGATCCTTACAAAGGAAAAATCGTAACTAAAAATGCAGCAGGAGAAATTATTCGTCCGTTGGATTTATCACTAACCAAAAACGCCGCATCAATCCTCGTAGCAAGTATTATTCTGATTGTCATACTACTCAGCATCGCTTCACAATACAAAAAAAATCCGCTCAGATCCATGAAAGGATTTGCGGGCGCCATAGAGCAACTCACGATGAGTGTACACAACGATATCATCAAACCCAGTATTCCGAATGATTACAAGCGATTTGCACCCTATCTGCTCACCGTTTTTTATTTTATCTTCTTCAATAATCTGTTCGGGCTGATACCGCTGTTTCCCGGAGGTGCCAATGTCACCGGTAATATTGCCGTCACATTTGTGCTGGCAATGCTTACGTTTGTTGCCACCAACTTTTTTGGCAACAAAGAATACTGGAAAGAGATTTTCTGGCCGGATGTGCCGGTTTTTCTGAAAACACCTGTTTTCCCACTCATGCAGTTGATCGAATTTATTGGAATACTTACGAAACCCTTTGCCTTGATGATTCGTCTTTTTGCCAATATGCTGGCCGGACACATGATTGTGCTGGTACTTATGGGATTGATATTTATTTTTGCGGCAATGCTTGGTGTAGGAGCTGCCGCAGGCGTTTCAGTAGTTTCAGTTGCATTTTCCATTTTTATGGTGCTGCTTGATGTGCTTGTTTCTTTCATCCAGGCGTATGTTTTCACCATGCTTTCATCCATATTTATAGGCATGGCAAGAGCCGAACATCACACTCACAAAGTTCATGAATCAACCGAACACTAACAATCAATAATTAAATTACATAAATATTACAAACAATTAAAAGAAAGACATTATGTTACTAACCATCTTATTACAAGTTGCCGCATCAGCGGGTTTCGCAAATTTAGGCGCAGCACTGGGCGCAGGTATTGCAGTAATTGGCGCAGGTCTTGGCATCGGCCGCATTGGCGGACAAGCTATGGATGCTATTTCACGTCAGCCGGAAGCAGCCGGCGACATACGTTCGAATATGATCGTGATTGCTGCACTTATCGAGGGGGTTGCATTCCTTGCAGTTATCGTTTGTGCTCTGGCCATTTTCATCAAATAGCTTATGGAACTTTTCACTCCTGAAGTCGGTCTGATCTTCTGGATGCTCATTCCTTTTCTGGTTGTCTTTTTTATTCTGGCTAAATTTGCATGGCCTGCAATACTGAAAGGCGTAAACGCAAGGAATAAGTATATAGATGATTCGCTTCTCGCTGCCAAACAAGCCCGCGACGAGCTGGCCAGAGTGAAGGCCGACGGACAAGCCATAGTGGAAGAAGCCCGCAAAGAGCAATCCAGGATACTTGCAGAAGCTGCCAAATCAAGGGATTTGATAGTAAACGGCGCCAAAGACAAAGCTACCGAGGAGGCTTCGAAAATCATGGAAAATGCCCGCGAACAAATTGCACTTGAGAAAGAAGACGCCATTCGTCAAATCCGGAGAGAAGTAGCAACACTTTCGGTTGAAATTTCAGAAAAAGTGCTGCGAAAGAATCTTGAAAAGAAAAACGAACAAATGGATATGATTGACCGTCTGCTCGATGAATTCAACATACCGAAATCCTGATTTGGATGAATAGTATAAAGAAATGTATCATTCACATATACATTTATTCATATACCATTCAATCTGATTATACTTATAAATTAAAAGTATGAATACCGGACTTATATCAGTTAGATATGCCACCGCCCTGTTTGATTTTGCAGTAGAAACAAAATCAGTGGAAAGAGTGTATGGCGAAGCCAAAATGCTGACCCACATGTTTTTGAAAATGGGTGAACTGAGGATTGTGCTCGATAATCCGGTATTGCCACAATCGGAAAAACGACAACTGATTCTCAATGCGGCCGGCGGATCAACCAGCAAAACTTTCGAGCATTTCACCGATTTGCTCCTGAAAAACGGACGAGAAAATCAGGTGCAATACATCATGCTGAAATACATCGACCTGTACCGGAAAGACAAAAACATCCTTTACGGAAAACTCACTACAGCTTTCGAGGTGGACAAAGCCACCGAAGAACGTTTGATTTCGCTGGTAACCGATAAAACGGGGGGCACGCTTGAACTGGAAAAAGTGGTAGATCCTGAAATACTGGGCGGATTCATGCTCGAAGTGGAAGATGTACGATGGGATGCAAGTCTCTCGGGACAGTTGACACGCATAAAAAATGAGTACATTGAGCGCAACCGAAGAATTGTTTGATATACATTTCAATCATTTCAAACTAATATCGTAAATAACAAAAAGAAAAAAAATACAGATGTCTGATACGAAAATAAAAGTGAGCGAAGTCTCAGAAGTGTTGCGACTGCAACTCGAAGGCATTGACAACGGAGTAAAATTTGATGAAATTGGTACCGTATTGCAGGTAAGCGATGGAGTGGTTCGAATCTACGGATTGCGAAATGCTGAAGCCAATGAGCTGCTTGAATTTGACAATGGCATTCAGGCCATCGTTATGAACCTCGAAGAAGACAACGTAGGAGCCGTATTGCTGGGACCATCCAATGAAATAAAAGAGGGATACAGTGTAAAACGAACCAAGCGGGTAGCTTCAATTTTTGTGGGCGAAGGAATGCTCGGACGTGTCATCAATCCGCTGGGAGAAGGTATTGACGGACGGGGAAAAATTACCGGCGAACTACTCGAAATGCCTCTTGAGCGCAAAGCTCCGGGTGTAATCTATCGTCAACCGGTGAATCAGCCGCTTCAAACCGGTCTGAAAGCCATAGATGCAATGATTCCAATCGGGCGCGGGCAGCGGGAACTTATCATCGGTGACCGCCAGACCGGAAAAACCAGTATTGCCATTGATACAATTATCAATCAGCGACGAAACTTTGATGAAGGTGACCCCGTTTACTGTATTTACGTTGCAATCGGTCAGAAAGGATCCACAGTTGCATCCATTGTGAACACCCTGAAGGAGCACAACGCCATGGAATATACGATTGTAGTGGCAGCAAACGCCTCCGATCCGGCCGCCTTGCAGTATTATGCTCCGTTTGCCGGCGCTGCCATCGGCGAATACTTCCGCGATACCGGACGCCATGCGCTGGTTATTTACGACGACCTTTCAAAACAAGCCGTTTCGTACCGCGAAGTTTCGCTTATTCTTCGTCGCCCTTCCGGACGCGAAGCCTATCCGGGCGATATTTTCTATCTGCACTCGCGCCTGCTCGAAAGAGCCGCTAAAATCATCAATCAGGAAGAAGTAGCCAAACAAATGAACGATCTGCCCGAGAGCCTCAAAGGCAGAGTGAAAGGCGGTGGTTCACTCACAGCTCTTCCGATGATAGAAACCCAGGCAGGCGACGTATCTGCCTATATTCCAACGAACGTAATCTCGATTACCGACGGACAAATATTTCTTGATACCGACTTATTCAATCAGGGAAATCGTCCGGCTGTAAATGTGGGAATCTCCGTATCGCGTGTAGGCGGTAACGCTCAGATCAAAGCCATGAAAAAGGTAGCCGGAACACTAAAAATTGACCAGGCACAGTTTCGTGAACTTGAAGCATTTACCAAGTTTGGAGGCGATATGGATGCGGTGACTGCCATGACCATTGATAAAGGACAGAAAAACACAAAATTGCTGGTTCAGAAACTTCATCAACCAATGGCTGTAGAAAAACAAGTGGCAGTACTCTATTGCGGTACTCATGGGCTGCTTTCTAAAGTTCCACTTGAAAAAGTAACTGTTTTTGAGGAGGAATTTCTGAGTACCCTTGAACTGACACATCAGGAAGACGTATTGGACGTAATCAAAAAGGGAATAATCGACGAAAAAGTGACAACTCTGCTTGAAAAAGTGGCAGAAGAGGTTGCAAGAAGAATATAGGAATAGCTCTGACTTATTTGACAGATAATTTTTAGTAATTAAAAGTCTGATAGACTTTGGTCTATTAGTCTAAAGTCCGACGAATGGCTTCATTAAAAGAAATAAAATCGAGGATACAATCCGTAAAATCTACGCAGAAAATCACTTCGGCGATGAAGATGGTTTCGTCTGCCAAGTTACGCAAAGCGCAGAAAAGGATTGAAAGTTTTTATCCGTACGAGCAGAAACTAAATCAGATTCTGAACAATTTCCTGAATGCAGAAGAAGAAAGTTCTTCCATCTACGCTGAAAGCCGGGAAATCAAGCGGGTGGCAGTCATTGCATTTTCATCTAACTCAAGTCTTTGCGGAGGATTCAACTCAAACATTGCAAAAAAACTAACTGCCACACTCGAGCGATATAATCATCTCGGGCGGGAGAATATCCTGATTTTCCCGATAGGAAAAAAAATTGGCAGAGTGGTAAAAAAAATTGGATTTCCTATTGAAAATTTCGATGAAATGGCCGATAAACCAACCTATCCGGCCGCACAGGCACTGACTGACAGAGTGATGCAACTCTTTAGAAACGGTGAGGTGGACAAAGTGGAATTAATCTATCATCATTTCAAAAACAAAAGTTCACAGGTGCTACTTGAAGAAACCCTGCTGCCCATCACACTGGAATCTGCTCATAATTACCAGAGCGGTGTATTGCTAAATTACCTGGTTGAACCCGACAGAAAAACGATTATGAGCGAATTAATACCGAAAGTACTGCGTCTGAAAGTGTACACCGCTCTTTTGGACAGCAACGCATCTGAACACGCTGCCCGAACCATTGCTATGCAGATAGCCACCGACAATGCTGATGACCTGCTACAGGAGCTCAATCTGCAATACAACAAATCGCGTCAGCAAGCTATAACCAACGAACTGCTGGATATTATCGGAGGCTCTTTCGGACAGAGTTAAAGAATTGTTTGATACATAAAAAAAAACCAGCTAATTCTCAACAAATTAGCTGGTTTTTTTATATAAGTGGAATTCGTTATTCCGCCAACACTCCGAACTCTGCTCCACTGGCAAAGTCGGCGCCGTTCACTTCGCTCAGGGCTGTAAAACGGATGTAACGGGCTTTTACGGATTTGTCGAGCGTTACTTTCTTCTCATTTCCGGAGCGGTCAAATGTACCTTTTGCAACTGGTTCCGACCAGGTTTTACCATCGGTGCTTACCTGCAGCGTGTAGTCTTTCACGTTTCCGTTGGTGCCATCCTGGCGTGGCAGGTATGTGAATCCTTTCAGCGTTTTTACATCGCCCATATCAAAATCCACCCAATGCGGATGTTTTGCCACAGTAACCGAATACATGGTGTGCCAAATAGTAGTAGGATCGCCATCTACCAGGTGAGCAGCATCGCCTGAACCGGGCTCCACACTACTTGCAGAAACCACTTCCAGCTGCACGGTTAAGATTTTATCAAATACTGCCGTTGTTTTTGTATTCGGATTGCCTTTGAACCAGGCAGTTACCGTTCCGCCATCACGCAGTTGCAGCGGCATAAAGTACGAACTTTCTTTTTTGGCTTTATTTAATGTGTAAACAATATCTTGCTGATTGCGGCTTGCCAAGATTTCCACTTTTCCTTTGGCATCGCGAATGATGGAAATCGGCACTTCACCGGCTGTGGAAACGTTGGCTGTTTCGGCCAAATTTTTGCCCGCAGGGCGAATAATAAATCCAAAGTCGTGGTAATCAGCCAGAATACGGTCTTTTTCAAGCGGTCCGCCTTGTCCGCAACTGTATCCGCCCAGTCCGGTTACGCCCGCATCTAGAATCAGATAAGTATCTTTCGCCTTCGGTAATTCGTAGATATGCGGTGCAAGCGTGAGTTGGAGCGGTGAGTATTGCAGTGCCGAAACCGACATGGCATCCTGTGCCACGAAAACCGCTCCTTTACCGTTGTTATCAGTCAGTGCTGCCCAGCGAACTTCTTCGTGGTTGCCCATGTCCTGCGGTTTCGGGAAATTCACAAACTCGTCTTTCGGCGTGCTGCTGAATTGCTCGATAAACTGTCCGGTTTTTCGGTCGTTGTAGTTGTCAATGGGGCCGCGACCGTAATAGTTAAAGTTACCGTATTTCTGCGAAACCTGCATCATATATCCCAGGCGTGGAAGTATCAGTTTGGGTTTGTTGGACGTGATGCTGGCTTGCAATTCTACTGAACCGTCAGTGTAAACGGTGAAAATTTGCTGTGTCGTAAATTTGAAATCGTTCGCTCCAAACGGCGTATCAGTCAGTTCCTCCACTTTATTTTTGCCGGATGACCAGCCGCCCGTGATACGGGCCGCGTTGGGTGCTTGCGAAGTTACTTCAAATGCCACGGTAATCGTTCCGTCTGGAACTTGATTTACGCGGTAACTTTGTGCTTTGTGTTGGAGGTTGTGCAATCCGTTTTGGTACCAGCTTTCATACAGCCAGTTATCGTTGTTTACAAATGCACGTAAAGCATTCATTTTCGGACCGTTACCGTCGGCAATTACGGTTTCGTTGCCATAAGTGAGGTTGTAAATAGTTCCTGTTTTGGTATCGAAATTCACTGTAAATCCGTTGCTTTTTACTTCAATAAATGTTTTGTCAGCAGATTCTTTCCAGGTCGGTTTCGTTGTGTTTGCTTTCACAACTTCGGCAATGGAAGGACGAACTGCCTGTTTCATCGCGATTTGTTCCTCGGCTTGCACATACCCTTTTTTAGCCCAGGGTTCATCGTTTTTCAGCAGGAACTGAAATTTCACAAAATGCTCGGCATCTTTGCGAAGCGAAGCAAAATCGTAGGGTAATTTCACGTTCTTTTTCTGACGGGGCAGGACATTTCCGGCATCCACGCGTCCGTTCTGAATTTCTTTTCCGTCCTCGTAAACTGCCCATTTTACCTCGTAGTCGTTCAGATTTTTGAAGTAATATTTATTGAAAATCTCGTATTCTCCACGTTCCACGTCCACCGCTTTCACACCGATGTGCTGATAAACTTTTTTCACTTCGTAATATTGCGGTTTCGGTT
>ERZ1645189.56-NODE-56-length-27008-cov-5.857715_pt1 | contig 27008 bp, 23 predicted proteins | sample MGYA00575350_ERZ1645189 | MGnify/ENA primary metagenome ERZ1645189 (study PRJEB40845, sample SAMN11283421) | freshwater sediment metagenome | isolation source: river sediment | host: Sediment | place: India: Jajmau, Kanpur | collected 2015-12-17 ...
GTTCTGTTGAATATATTGAAAATATCAGGGAAGAAAAGAAAAAGTACGACTGGAAAGTGATGGTTGAAACGCTAAATAAAATTTAAAACCATGACACAGAAAAATGCCATAAAACTTTTTGAAGAAAAGAAAGTCAGGACCGTTTGGGATGATGAAACCGAGGAATGGTATTTTTCGGTGGTGGATGTGATCGAGGTATTGACTGAATCAGACAGACCAAGAAAATATTGGAATGATTTAAAACTTAAATTAATAAAAGAAGGCAGTGAGTTGTCCGAAAAAATCGGACAACTGAAAATGCCTGCTGCTGACGGGAAAAATTATAAAACCGACGTATTGGATACTCAGCAACTTTTCCGTCTTATCCAATCCATACCTTCTCCCAAAGCCGAACCTTTCAAGTTGTGGATTGCTCAGGTTGCCAAAGAGCGTTTAGACCAAATGCAGGACCCTGAATTATCCATAGAGCAGGCAATGATGGATTACAAACGGTTGGGATATTCTGACAACTGGATAAATCAAAGGCTAAAAAGCATTGAAATACGTAAAGACCTGACTGATGAATGGAAAAAACATGGCTTACAGGAGGGAATTCAGTTTGCAACATTAACAGACATTATTTATAAAACGTGGGCAGACAAAACGGCCAAAGAATACAAACAATTCAAAGGGCTGAAAAAGGAAAACCTACGGGACAATATGACCAATAAGGAATTAGTGCTGAATATGCTGGCTGAACTTTCCACAAAAGAAATTTCAGAAGTAAATAATCCTGAAACTTTCGATGAACACACAGAAGTAGCCAAACAAGGTGGCACGATAGCCCGAAATGCCCGAATAGAACTGGAAGCAAAAACCGGTCAGGCTGTTGTAAGTCCTGTGAACGCTAAAAAGATTTTAAAAATTAAAAACGAACAGAAATAGTTCACAACATGTATAATTAATGACAAACGACGTGGTTGAAACCCCCATGATGAAGCAGTTTTTCGATATAAAGCGAAAATATCCCGATGCGGTGCTGCTTTTTCGTTGCGGTGATTTTTATGAAACCTATTCTTCGGATGCTGTGGAATGCGCCGGAATTTTGGGCATCACGCTTACCCGCCGTGCCAACGGATCGGCTAAAACGGTGGAAATGGCCGGTTTTCCGCACCATGCACTGGATACTTACCTGCCTAAACTCGTCCGTGCAGGCAAGCGTGTTGCTATTTGCGACCAGCTGGAAGACCCGAAACTCACCAAAAAAATAGTGAAACGCGGTGTCACCGAACTGGTTACGCCCGGGGTTTCATACAGCGATACTACGCTTACTCAAAAGGAAAACACCTTCCTGGCAAGTGTTTATCTGAATAAAAATCAGGCAGGAGTATCTTTTCTCGATATATCAACAGGTGAATTTTTGATAGCCGAAGGTACGGTGGATTATGTGGATAAATTGTTGAGCAGTTTCTCGCCCAAAGAAGTTATTTACGACCGTTCAAAACGCAGTGAGTTTGAAGCTAACTTTGGAACAAAATATTTCACTTTCGCACTCGAAGACTGGGGATTTTCGCCCGAAACAGCCTACGAACGGTTGCTGAAACATTTCCAGACCAAAAATCTGAAAGGTTTCGGTGTGGAAAATCTGAAAAACGGTATTGTAGCAGCCGGTGCTATCCTGCATTACCTGGACATGACACACCACCTGCAAACCGAACATATTACCCACTTGACGCGTATTGAAGAAGAACGTTTCGTGTGGCTCGACCGGTTTACGGTACGCAACCTGGAATTGTATGGCACCATCAACGAGGGCGGACGTACACTGGTGGATGTGATTGACCGTACCATCAGTCCTATGGGAGGCCGAATGCTGAAACGCTGGGTGGCTTTCCCGCTCAAAGATGTGAAACCCATCGAAGAACGTCTTAGCGTAGTGGAATATTTTTTCAGGGATACGGAGTTAAAACACATGCTGGAACAGCAGATTGCATTAATCGGCGATTTGGAGCGGATAATCTCAAAAGTAGCTGTCGGACGTATTAATCCGCGCGAAGTGGTGCAGCTCAAAGTGGCTTTGCAGGCTATCGAACCCATTAAAAATGCCTGCGCGGAAGTGGAAAATGTGACGTTACGGAAAATTGCCGATCAACTGAACCCGTGTAAAGTGATTTCGGAAAAAATAGAAAAAGAGTTACAGAACAATCCGCCCGTTCTGGTCAATAAAGGCGAAATTATCCGCTCTGGCGTGAACCCCGAACTCGATGAACTTCGTCGTTTGGCTCATTCAGGTAAAAGCTATCTGCTTGAAATTCAGCAGCGCGAGAGTGAGGTCACCGGCATCCCTTCCCTGAAAATAAGCTACAACAACGTTTTCGGATACTACATTGAAGTGCGCAATATGCACAAGGATAAAGTACCTGAAACATGGATACGCAAACAGACCCTGGTGAACGCCGAACGTTATATCACACAGGAACTGAAAGATTACGAGGAAAAAATTCTGGGTGCAGAGGAAAAGATTTTAGCCATCGAAACAAGGCTTTTCACCGAGCTGGTTTTCAGTCTGACAGATTATATTGCTGCCATCCAGTTGAATTCAAATGTAATAGCTCAACTCGACTGCTTGCTCTCATTCTCGAAAGTTTCTTCGGAAAATAAATACGTCCGCCCCGAAATCAACGACAGCGATGTGATAGAAATCAAACAGGGACGCCATCCTGTGATAGAGAAGCAATTGCCAATCGGCGAAAGCTATGTGGCAAACGATGTATTTCTCGACGGGAAAACGCAACAAATCATCGTTGTTACAGGTCCCAACATGTCGGGTAAGTCTGCTTTGCTCCGACAAACTGCACTGATAACGCTCATGGCTCAGATTGGATGTTTTGTGCCGGTGGAAAGTGCCAAAATCGGGGTAGTCGATAAGATTTTTACCCGCGTGGGTGCCAGCGACAATATTTCGCAGGGCGAAAGTACATTTATGGTGGAAATGAACGAAGCTGCAAGTATTCTGAATAACCTTTCGGACCGAAGTCTGGTGCTGTTCGACGAGCTTGGACGCGGCACAAGTACCTACGACGGCATTTCCATCGCCTGGGCCATTGTGGAATACATTCACGAACATGGCAGCTGCAAGGCTAAAACACTTTTCGCCACTCATTACCACGAACTGAATGAAATGGAAAAAACCTTCAACCGGATAAAAAATTACAATGTTTCGGTGAAGGAAGTGGACAAAAAAGTCATTTTCCTGCGCAAACTGGTTCGTGGAGGGAGTGAACACAGTTTCGGTATTCACGTGGCTAAAATGGCCGGAATGCCGCAGAGCATTGTGAAACGCGCAGATCAGATACTCAAACAGCTTGAAACCGATAACCGGCAAAACGGCGATCTGAGTAAGCCGGTAGGCGAGCTTGCTACGCAACGAGAAGGTTATCAGCTCAGTTTCTTCCAACTCGATGATCCGGTGCTCGAACAGATCCGCGACGAAATCAAAGGATTGGATGTAAATAATTTAACACCCTTGGAAGCACTGAATAAACTGAATGAAATCAAGCGGATAATTACAGGAAAGTAGGTAAGAAACCAATTAGAATTGAAAAAATGAACAGCACCGGATAAATTTTGTCCGGTGCTGTTTTTTTGTGAAAATAAAGTCGTTCTTAATTGATAAAACACAAATAGAAATAAATAAAATTAAACTGTGTATTAATATAATTCAAAAATAATTTGGATTATTGAAAATTGCATGCTATATTTGCAGCAAAAAAATAGAATCATGTTACCAGTTTATTGTCCGAGTTGCCACGCGCAACTCAAAGTTAAATGTTTGAAATGTGAAAGTTGTCAGACAGAGGTAAACGGCTCGTACGATTTGCCCTTACTGGCGTTGCTTTCGCTGGACGATCAGCAGTTTATTCTTCAGTTTGTAAAAAACAGCGGAAGTCTGAAAAATATGGCTAACGAACTCAAGCTCAGCTATCCAACCGTTAGGAATTTGTTGAACGAAATTATCTTAACCATTGAAAAGTATGAAAAATAAGAACGCATTGCGATACATTTACAATCCTTTTGAAAAAATTGCCGGTTGGCAGGCGCTCATTTATGGATTGATCATTGCATGTCTCTCAGGGTGGATCGGTAAACAGGCCGGTCTGATGTTCGATGGCGCTATTGATGCGCATTTTGGTAATGAAGTCAGCTATTATCAGGCTTTTATGATGCTTTTTATAGATATAGCATGTGTCGGTGCCGTGATGTATCTGGCAGGATTACTTGTGACCAGAAATTTCAGGTTTATTGATTTGCTCGGTACGATGACACTTGCCCGTGCACCGTATTTATTGCTTTCGCTCACAGGATTATTTGTGACTATACCCGAAACAGCCGAATTGCTGGCTAATCCTGCTTTGATATTCAGCAATCCCGGGTTTTTAATTTTCATCGCATTGTCGTTTCCGGCAATAATTTGGGTGATTGCACTGATGTACAATGCCTGGAAAGTGTCCACCGGAGCAAAAGGCTCTAAAATGATTATTGCATTTATAGCCGGTTTGTTTGTTGCCGAGGTCATTTCGAAAATTTTAATTTCAATACTAATCTGAAAAATTTGAATTCAATGAAAAAACAAATCATTTTAATTTTTTCCCTGTTTGTTTCAGCAGCACTTTTTTCACAAAGTCCGGTGGGCTCCTGGAACGGACTGCTCAAAGTACAGGGTCAGCAAATTCGCCTGGTGATTAATATCCAGCAGGCTGAAAATGGCTATAAAGCCACCATGGACAGTCCTGATCAGGGAGCAAAGGGAATTCCGGTCGACCGGGTGACTTTTGTGAACGACACCCTGAAATTCGAAGTTAAAATGATTGGTGTTACCTACACCGGAGTTCTTGGCAGCGATAATGTTATTAAAGGCACATTTACCCAGATGGGTATGTCGCTGCCGCTCGATTTATCTGCACAAACGGTTGAAAAAGAAAAGATTGTACGTCCGCAGGAGCCGCAGAAACCTTATCCTTATTACACCGAAGAAGTGAAATTTACTAATCACGGAGGCGATATCCTGGCGGGAACGCTCACGCTCCCAAAAAAAACGGGAAAATATCCGGTAGTGGTGCTCATCACCGGCAGCGGACCACAAAACCGCGATGAGGAACTGATGGGTCATAAACCTTTCCTGGTGATTGCTGATTACTTAACCAGAAACGGCATTGGAGTGCTTCGCTACGACGACCGCGGGACGGCGCAATCCACAGGCGATTTCCAGAAAGCCACTTCTGTTGACCTGGCAAACGACGCCGAAGCCGCAGTCCGTTATCTGCTAACCCGTAAAGAAATCAACAAGAAGAAAATCGGTCTGTCAGGTCACAGTGAAGGAGGAATTATTGCGCCGATGGTGGCTGCGAGAAACAAAAAAGTAGCATTCATCGTGATGCTTGCCGGTCCCGGATTGCGGGGAAAAGAACTGCTCGAATTACAGACCGCTGCTATTGCCAAAGCCTCCGGAATGACCGAAACCGAACTTGCCAACGTACTGAAACTAAATTCAGGTGCATACAATCTGGTGCTTCATTCGAATGATACTGTCAAACTCAAAACTGATCTGACTGACTACTTCCGGAAAAACCTGAAAGATAATCCCACCCCTGGCGAAAATCCAACACAGGAACAACTGGATATGCAGGCTAAGGGATATACCAATCAGCTTGCATCACCCTGGATGCAGTATTTTATAAAATACGATCCATTCCCCACGCTCAGGAAAGTGAAATGTCCGACGCTGGCACTCAACGGCTCAAAAGACCTGCAGGTGCCGCCTGCTGAAAACCTGGCTCTCATCCGCAAAGCATTCACAGATAGCGGAAACAAAAAGCTGACAGCCATTGAACTGCCCGGTTTGAACCACCTTTTCCAGGAAAGTACCACAGGTTCGCCGGCTGAATATGCTAAAATAGAACAGACGTTCTCACCAAAAGCGCTGGATGAAATACTAAAATTTATCAGGCAGCAAGTGAAATAAAATGAAACGAAAAAGCAGAAAATTTTGATATTTCTGCTTTTTTTGTGGCTAATACTGAAAGTCAAATGCGTGTTCATACAAAAACCGGTAGGCAAGTTAAATTATTCCTTTTTTGATGAAATTTTACAGAAAAAAATACGTAAATTTGTCCACTTCAATTACTAAATTTCATTCTTAAAAAACAATATGTATGAAAAAGTATAATTTTAATGCAGGACCATGTGTTTTGCCCAAACCGGCTATTGAATCGGCTATTGAAGCCATTCGCAATTTTGATAATACAGGAATTGGTATTCTTGAAATATCTCACCGTACACCGGGCTGGGAACGCATTATGGCAGAAACAGAGCAACTCTGGAGAGATCTGCTCAACATTCCCGAAGAGTATGCCGTACTGTTTCTTGGCGGTGGTGCGTCCACACAGTTTTTCTACGTACCGGCTAATCTCTTAGGCAAAAAAGCCGCTTATCTGCAAACAGGCGTATGGGCAAAGAAAGCCATCAAGGAAGCAAAATTTTACGGTGAAGTAGAAGTTGTTGCCTCTTCCGAAGATAAAAATTACACCTACATACCAAAAGGTTACACCATTCCCACAGATGCCGATTATTTCCACATCACCACCAACAATACCATTTACGGAACGGAAATTCATGAAGATATCAACAGCCCGGTTCCTTTGGTGGCCGATATGTCGTCGGATATCATGTCGCGCCCGGTTGATGTAAGCAAATACGCGCTGATTTATGGTGGCGCTCAGAAAAATGTGGGTCCTGCCGGTGTTGCATTCGTTATTGTGCGTAAGGATCTGCTCGGCAAAATGGACCGGAAACTTCAAACCATGGTCGATTACAGAACCCACATCGGCGAAACTCCCAAAGATAACTCCATGTTTAATACTCCTCCGGTGTTCTCCATTTTCGTGATGCACGAAACCCTCAAATGGGTAAAAGAGCTGGGTGGACTGGATGCCATGCATAAAATAAATCTTCAGAAAGCCAATCTGTTATACGATGAAATTGACCGTAACAGGATGTTTGTCGGAACAGCAGTTAAGGAAGACCGTTCGATTATGAATGTTTGTTTCGTGATGGCCGAAGCGTATAAGGACAAGGAAGCCGACTTCATGAATTTTGCCAAGGAACGGGGCATGGTGGGTATCAAAGGCCACCGTTCGGTGGGAGGTTTCCGGGCATCCATTTACAATGCCTGTCCGCTCGAAAGCGTAGAAGCATTGGTGGCATGCATGAAGGAATTTGAACAAATGAATTAGAAGATCTGCCCCCTAACCCTCCCGAACCAGGTTTGGGAGAAGCTCTAAAGGGGGAACTGATGGCGCTAAACAGAATTTTTCTTTACATTTGAAGGATTTATTAAAAAATAACACACATAAATAACAAAAAAATGCTCGCTAATTCCCTTTTTTGGGAGTTAGGGGCCTCAACTTTTAATTTTAATGAAAGTACTTATTGCAACCGATAAACCATTTGCCAAAGTAGCGGTGGATGGTATTCGCAACGAGATAGAAGGAGTAGGCTTCGAACTGGCTCTGCTCGAAAAATACACCGAAAAACAGCAGCTGCTGGATGCCATTGCCGATGCCGACGCAGTAATTGTTCGCAGCGATATTGTGGACGAGGAAGTGATTAATGCCGGAAAAAAACTAAAAATTGTAGTTCGCGCAGGTGCCGGATACGACAATGTGGATCTGGAAGCAGCTACCCGTGCCGGAGTATGCGTCATGAATACTCCCGGTCAGAACTCAAATGCCGTGGCAGAACTCGTTTTCGGACTGTTGGTTTACGCCGTGCGTAATTTTTACAACGGAACTTCCGGCACTGAACTGATGGGCAAAAAGCTCGGAATTCATGCCTACGGAAATGTGGGACGGAATGTTGCCCGCATCGCCAAAGGGTTTGGAATGGAAGTTTTGGCTTACGATGCCTATTGCCGTGCCGAGGATATCAAACAGGAAGGAGTTAATCCCACCTGCTCGGTAAAAACACTGTATCAGGGTTGCGAAATTGTGTCGGTTCACATTCCCTTAACTTCCGAAACGCGACAGATTATTAACAAGGAATTGCTGGAATTGCTTCCTGCAAATGCGGTAATGGTGAATACAGCCCGCAAAGAAGTGGTAAACGAAGCCGATCTGTTGCAGCACATGATTGACAATCCGAAATTCAAGTATGTAACAGATGTAGCCCCCGACAACCAGGCAGAAATCAAGGAAAAAGCAGGCGACCGATACTTTGCCACTGCTAAAAAAATGGGCGCACAAACCGCCGAAGCCAATGTGAATGCAGGAATTGCTGCTGCTCATCAGATAGTTGACTTCCTGAAAAATGGTAACCAGAAATACAGGGTAAACAACTGATTAACTTACTGAATAATAGAAAAATGAAAAGGATTGCAGGTGAAAACAGGTAATCCTTTTTGTTTTCAATAAAAAAACCGTTTTCCTGTTTTTTGGAAAACGGTTTTTTTATGACAGATTAAAAAAAACATTCAATCAGATTTGACGAGACTCGATATACTTCAGAATGATCTCCGTTGCGTTGTCGAAACCGATTTTCCCGGTGTCGATTGACAAATCAAAATTACGTACATCAGCCCAGTCTTTTTTGGTGAATTTCTGAATATAAAGTGCACGCTGTTTATCGCCCGCAGCAATCTGTGTCAGAGCTTCGAGTTCGGTGATGTGGCGTGCTTCCATCAGCCTTTTTGCCCGTGCCTGGATGCTGCCGTGCAGATAAATGCTCACTACATTCGGACGGTCGCGTAAAACGTGAAATCCGCCACGCCCGATAATTACGGCGGAGTGTTCGCGGGCTATTTGCTGAATGACCTCCGATTCGGTTTCGAAAATTTTTGAAGTCGTGGGGATGTAACTTCCCACCGCTTCGTTGTAAAATTCGTTCAAACTCGTTTTTTCCCAGAAATTTTGCCAGAAAGAAGTGATTTTTTCTTCATGAGGAGCTACGTCTTCTACGAAAACCGAGAGCTTTTCGGCGGTTCGGGTAATGATCTCATGGTCTGCATAATACATGTTCAGCTTTTCAGCCAGTTTATGACCGATATAGGCACCGCCACTGCCTAATTCGCGACTGATGGTAATTACTAATGGAGAAGTTTGTGTCATTGTTTTACCTCCGTTTCTTGGTTTTTATAATTTGTAATTGTAGGAATGTTATCTCTGAAGTATGATAAAATTATTGCTGCGAATTAAATTAATGGTTGAATCAGATTTTTTTTAATGTAAACGTCAGATTTTTAAAAAATATTTTTCTGTTGAAACCGGGTAAGAGTATAAGAATAGTTGATTGATATTCAACCTGTTGCGGGTAACATTGGTGTTCGGAGTATTCTTCAGCAGAAAATACTCCGAAAGATCACGATAAAGATAAAAAAGAATTTTATACAGAACAAAATTTTCACATAGAATATGTTATTTTTTCTTCCATAAAAAAAAACCGTCCTCCTGATAAGAAAACGGTTTAATGTGGTAAAAAGTTTTGCGTTTAGTCCAAAGCTTTGAAACTCATGTCTAAACTTTTAACCGAATGAGTAAGAGCTCCTACCGATATGAAATCAACGCCGCATTCGGCGTATTGACGCAGGTTCTGGAGTGTAATGCCGCCCGATGATTCTGTTTCGTACCTGTGGCCGATGATTTCTACAGCTTTTCGGGTGTCAGCTACACTGAAATTGTCGAGCATAATGCGGTCAACTCCTCCGAAATCAAGCACTTGCTGCAGTTCGTCGAAGTTTCGGACTTCTATCTCTATTTTCAGATTTTTGTTTTTTTCCTTCAGGTATTTTTGTGCTCCCGAAATAGCCTGGGTGATGCCTCCTGCAAAATCTACGTGGTTGTCTTTGAGTAGAATCATATCATACAATCCGATGCGGTGGTTTTCTCCGCCGCCCATTTTTACGGCGTATTTCTCGAGCATCCGGAGTCCCGGCGTGGTTTTGCGGGTGTCAAGCACTTTGGTGTTGGTTCCTTCCAGCTCTTTCATGTATTCACGGGTACGGGTAGCTACGCCACTGAGCCGCTGCATGATGTTGAGCATGAGCCTTTCGGTCTGGAGCAGCGATTGTATCCTGCCTTCCACCACAAATGCAATATCGCCGTATTTTACGGTTTCACCGTCGTGAATAAACACGGTCATTTTCAGTTCGGGATCAAAAGCCCTGAATATCTCACGGGCAACTTCCACACCGCAGATGATGCCGTCTTCCTTAATGATTAACTGTGATTTTCCACGGGCATCGGCCGGGATGCTTGAAAGCGTGGTGTGATCGCCATCGCCTATGTCCTCGGCAAACCATGCCGGGATCATGTTGATAAAGTCTTTATTCATTCAGATTCAATTCGTAATTGCTGTATTAGTTGTTTTCCGCTTATTTTTCGGGTGAGCACATATACGCGGTAGTTGCCGGTAGATGTTTTGAGGCTGCCTATGATGAAACTTGCAGCTTCTTTATTGCCGTTGTGGAGCAACTGAAAACTGTTCACTTTGTTTTTTCTGAAAAAATCGGTGATAATTCCTACCGCCTGCTGCTTGCTGTACACGTCGTTTTTGCTGCTTACTACCAGTTCTACGTTGTCATTCAGATAAGAGGTGAGTTTCGCTGCATCGCCGGTGTTCAGCGCGGTGACGATTTCAGCCGGGAAACCGGTTGTTTGTGCCGGAACAGCCTGAGTGAGCAGAGTGAAAAAGGCTATGAATGTTAATATCTGTATTGTTTTCATTGATTTTTTTGGTTTTTACCTTTCAAAACAGCTGTTTTTATCTAAAAATTTTGCAATATTTGCATGATGATAATAACCAACCATGCAAAGGTATTAATAATTGATTAATAAAATTCTGAGTTCTGTGGTTATTTTCTCATTAAATCATACAAAAAGCAGACCAAAAAACTTAAAAGGTTAATTCTGTGAAGATAAAATTGATAATGGTTGGTAAAACAACAGACAAAATATTGGCAGGTTTGATTGATGAATACGCTAACAGACTGAAGCATTACATTATGTTTGAGCAGATAATAATTCCTGAACTCAAAAATGCCAGAAGTCTGACTTTTGAGCAGCAGAAAGAGAAAGAAGGGCTGGCTATTCTGGCAAAACTGGATAATTCGGATGAGGTTATTTTACTGGATGAAAGGGGAAAACAGTTCAGTTCGGTCGATTTTGCAGCATTAATTTCGAATAAAATGGTTTTTTCGAATAAAAGTATGGTTTTTGTAGTAGGTGGCCCGTACGGTTTTTCACCGGATGTGTATCAGCGGGCAGATTCGAAGTTATCACTTTCTAAAATGACTTTTTCGCATCAAATGATTCGTCTGCTTTTCGCCGAGCAGCTATACCGGGCAATGACCATAATAAAAGGTGAACCATACCACCATGAGTAGAACAAAGAATTTTTTTGACAGAATGCATTTGTCGCACAAGATATTGCTTCTTGTGATGCTGCTGCTTGTAACCGGTGGATTTGTCTTTCAGCAGATTTACAAAAACTCAGCGAAGCACGCTTTCTCCATTCGTAATTTTACCGGGGAACTTCATCAGCGGGAATACAAGGCAGATCTGAAAATTAAGGAGATTGAAGGTTTGCTCCGGAAAGAGAACACAGACCGGCTGCCCTATATTTCGTTCGAAAAACTTCCTTCCGTTTACCTTGTGTACAAAAACGACCAGCTTATTTTCTGGTCTGATAATCAGACTGAACCACAAAATCTGAAAAATGAAAAATGGCATTATGCGCTTCTGTCCAACGTGCATGCTATTGCGCGTTCGCATCAGACCGGGGCATACAATATCGTAGCATATATACCTGTAAAGTATAATTATCAATATGAGAACAGGGTGCTGAAAAATGTTTTTTCGGATGGATTCAGAATGAATAAGAACATAGGGATAGTATCCAACGATCCGGTAAGCTCCGGTGCAGTTTTCAGCCGGCAGTCCGATTACCTTTTTACACTTGAGGCACCCGAAAAACCCCTTTATAACGAAGCCTGGGCTATTACCTCCATGATAATGTTTCTGATTGCTTTTCTGATACTTTTTTATCTTTTTGCCCGTCTTCCGTTGCTTTACGGATTATCTTATATTTCATGGAAAAACTTTCTTGTTGCAGGTTTGCTGATGGCTGTTTTTGTTTTTACATGTTTGAATTTCAATTTTCCGGCTTCTTTCTTTTTGAATAAAGTTTTCACTCCGTTTCATTACGCATCAAATATATTTCTAAAAACACTTACTCACCTAAGTTTTCTTTCGTTGTTTCTCTTTTCACTGGTTTATTTGTATACTTACCACGTGAAAGCAGAGTTGACGGAGGATAGGAATAACAAAATTAAGCAAATAGCATTGCTGCTTATTCCGGGTTCTTTTTTCATGCTGATATTTGTATTTCTGAAAAGTGTCGTTTTCAATTCATCTGAAGATGTAAATATCCTGAAGATGGAAGATATCACACTGGTAGCTGTATGGAATCACCTGCTGTTTCTGCTGTGGGGCATCAGCTACATGCTGCTTCACGCCAGGTCTTTCCGCATACTGATGCGAAAAAATAACATCATCACCCTTGCCAGGCTGGATTTTTTCGTGTCAGTTTTCGTCTGTCTGGCGGGTTACCTGATGTTTGACAAATACGGGTTGTTGTTTGTGACTGCTTACATCGTGCTTACTGCCGTATTGTATCTTCCTTATGTTTTTACAAAATTGATGGGTCCAAATCTGACAACCGTTGTTTGGCTGATGTTTTTCACGCTTTTCATTACCTGGTCTTCTGTGACAATGAATCAGGATAAGAAATATGCAAAATACCGGACGCTGGCCGAAAACCATTACCTGAACGAAGGTACCGATGAAGACCGCTTTGCGATCGCTTTGCTGGATGACCTGAATTACAGCATCAGGAATGACAAAAGGATTAAGCACCTGGTGCAATTCCCGGACTCAATCAGTGTTGCAAATGAATATCTGAATAAAAAATATCTGCGGGGCTTCTGGAATAAGTATGATATGCGACTCTTTGCCACATTACCGGATTCGGAACTTGACATGCAGTACAACCAGCAAATCTCAAATTGGGGCAGACGTGTGAAGAATACAAATTTCTACTCAATGGGTAATCCGGATTCAGACATGTCGTTCCTTGGTGTTTTTTCTGTTGTGAAAAATGACAGGGTAAGCACTGATTTCTACATGGAATTTTATCCCAAAAAATACTTCAAAAGTTACAGCTTCCCCGATCTGCTGCTGGATACTCCTCCGGGTATTCAGTCAAAGTTCAATCTTTCCACGGCACGATATACGTTCAGAGAACTGGTGAACTCTGCCGGTAGCTTCCAGTATCCCGGTGATGCCGGATGGGTGGAAAAGCGAAAAGAGAATTATTTTTCGCAGGTTTACGCGGGTTACAGGCACTACATTTATGTGCCCAATGTGTACAATTATTTTATTCTATCTGAAGAAAATGCAACAGGAACAAAATTCATCATTTATTTTTTATATACATTTTTGCTTTATCTGTTTATCTCATTCTTTACCCTGTGGATTTACAGATTGATTCATCGTCAAACCAGAATTCGTTTCAATTTTTCTTCAAAATTTCTTTATTCATTCACCATTTTGCTGGGGTTGAGTTTCCTGTCAATATTCTACGTATCAGTGAATTATATGCAACAAAAGTATGTGGATGAACAAAAACAAAAACTGGAGGAAACCAAGAAATACATCCAGAGTGCGCTCCAGGAAAAATATTCCTGGCGCGAATCACTGGATTCAACCCTTACCAACGATCTTAATTTTGATTTGCAGGACTTGTCATATACTTACCAGACCGATATTCATGTGTATGACAATAAGGGAAGGCTTATTGCCAGTTCTCAGATGCCGCTTTTCTCCCGTGAGCTCATCAGTCGCCAGATTTCACCACTGCCTTTTTTCTCCAATGTACTGAATCTCAATCAGTATGAACATATCGGTAATCTGGAGTATCTGATTGCCTATACCGATTTTTATAATATTGATTATTTACCAATAGGTTACATCGCAGTTCCGCAGTTTCTGACCAACGATCGTGTGAAAGAAGATCTGGAGAGTTTTCTATCCGTTATTATTAATATCTATTTGATTATTATTGTTTTATTTATTGCATTGAGTCTGTTTATCGGCCGTCAGCTGTCATCGCCGCTTTTAATGCTTCAGGACAGCCTGAAGAAGATTAAACTCGGACAAAAAATGCAAAAAATAGATTATAAACCCAAAGATGAAATTGGTCAGCTCGTGGAGCAATACAACCGTACGGTTGAGGAATTGGAGAAAAGTGCGCAATTGCTTGCCCGCTCCGAACGGGAATCGGCATGGAAAACCATGGCCCGTCAGGTGGCTCATGAAATAAATAATCCGCTTACACCCATGAAGTTAACCATTCAGCAGTTGCAGCGCCGTAAAGCAATGAACGATGAACATTTCGATGAATATTTTGAAAAATCGTCATCAACACTGATTGAACAGATTGAGAATCTTTCAAAAATAGCAGGCACATTCTCTACTTTTGCCCGTTTACCCGATGCAAAATTCGACAAAGTGGATGTGGCCAGGAAGTTAAGTTCGGTAGTGATTCTTTTTTCAAACAACAACGAAAATATGAATATTACCTACGAAGGACCTGACGAAAATATCTTTGTATGGGCCGATCAGGAACAGATGATACAGGTGTTTAACAACCTGCTGAAAAACGCTATTCAGTCCATACCTGCTACCCGGCGCGGAGAAATCGGGGTTAATCTGGAGTTAACCGAAAAGTGGATACATATTTATATAAAGGACAATGGAAAAGGTATAGCCGACGAAATAAAAGACAAACTTTTTACTCCGAATTTCACAACAAAAACCACCGGAATGGGGCTTGGGCTCACCATCACTCAGAGTATTGTGATGATGTTTGGCGGCGGAATCACATTTGAAACCAAAGAGGATGAAGGTACAACTTTCAAAATAGCTCTGCCGCGAATTTATTAACCGGATATTAGTGTTTGGTCATTTTTACCACTGTCCAGTTGTTTTTCCGGTTGAAATAATCCGTCTTCAACCCGTATGCTGCCGCTTTCGACTCGATAACCGGTAAATCTTCCGTATAAAATCCGCTCATGAAAAGTTCGCCACCGGCAGGCAGGCATGCGGAGTATTTTTCCATGTCATTCAGCAAAATATTCCGGTTGATGTTAGCAATAATTACATCAAAATGCTGCCCGGTGAGCAGCGATGCGTCGCCGAGTAATACCCGGATGTTGTTTACGTCATTCAGAGCTATATTCTCAAGTGAGTTTCTTACACACCATTCATCGATATCAATGGCCGTAATGGACTCTGCACCCTTCAGCGAAGCCAGTATGGCAAGCACCGAAGTCCCGCAGCCCATATCCAGTACCGATTTTCCGGTAAGATCCATTTTCAGAATTTCAGATACCATCAGCGAAGTGGTTTCGTGATGCCCCGTGCCGAATGCCATCTTGGGGTCGATAATGATGTTATATTTCAGTTTCGGTATGTCTTTGTGAAAAGAACTGTGTATGATACATTCGTTGTCAATGGTTATGGGCTCGAAAAAATGCTTTTCCCATTCTTCGTTCCAGTTTTTGTCTTCCATCTCTTCCGCAACGTAACTCATAGCCACATCCAGTGGAAAACGCTTCAAAGCAGTCTCAAATTCCTGCTCACTGAAGTTTTTCTCAGGAATGTAGGCGTCGAGTCCTTCATCGGTTGTTACGAAACTTTCAAAACCGATTTTTCCTAAATAATCTGCTAAAACATCGGCAACAAAATCTTCTTTGTTGTCGAATCGGAGGTGAATGGCCAGGTATCTCATATTTTCTGAAATTTTACAGAACAAAATTACAAAATAAATGTTGGAAAAAGAGTAATTTTACATCCGAAATAACGTCTCCGGATCTTATTTGTTAAAGTTTTCAACAGACTTTCAAATGGCATAGTTGTTGATGCATATATGATGTTTAATGTTTTTAATCACCAATTAATCTTTTACGCAAAATGAAACGCTTTTTAATTTTAATTAATTTAATCATTTTTGGTTTGTCGCTGGGATTTGCTCAGTCAGGCAAAATCATTGACGACATATACGTCACGCCAAATGATGCTCAGATGGTGAATGAAGTGAAATCGGCCGTAAAATCCAAAGCGAAAAAACCCGAAACACCGCAATCCACTATTTATAGAAACGGTGCCAGAGAAATCGTGTTCATTGATCAATACGGAAACAGGACTACCGCCGTTTCGGATACCGTGTATATCGTAGATGGCGAAATGATTGCCGATACGCTTGCAGCCGACAGTATTGCCGACGAAGAAGGATATTATCTGAATGGTTTTTCGGGCTCTAAATCCGATTTGGAGTACGCCGAACGAATTCGCCGTTTCCACAATCCGAAATATACCATCACCATAGCCGATCCGGGTTATAATGACATTTACTTCCTGGATGAAAATTACTGGAACGTATATATCGATGGCATGTACGCCACAATTACACCTACGTGGACTAATCCCTACTGGTTCAACTATCAGTACTCACCCTACAGCTACAACAGCTGGGCATGGAGACACAACTGGGGTTACCCGTATTCCGGCTGGGGTGGTGGATGGTATGATCCGTGGTATTCCGGTTACTACGGCTGGGGAGGATATTATGATCCGTGGTATTCCGGCATGTATGGCTGGGGCTATCCATACGGTGGCTATTATGGCTGGGGTGGCTACGGAGGCTGGGGCTATCCGTATTATGGCGGATACTATGGCTGGGGTGGCTATGGCGGTTGGGGATACCCATATTACGGTGGCGGCTGGTATGACACTACCAATCAGACAAGCAGGAGAAATTATGCCGGCGGACGATCGGCTTTTGACTCAAATACATCATCCAGACGCAGCTCAGTAATCAATTCGGCTGCAGGAACCAGCAGAAGCGGATATACATCGGTAAGTCGTCAGCCTTCCGCTACAACAAGTCAGCGTACTGCTGCAACAACTTCACGTACAACCAGATCGTCGTACTCACCCGGTGTAGATACCCGCATGAGAACAGGCAGTGTAAGATCCACTCAGGAATGGAGCAATGTGCGCAGCAACAATACCCGGGTTTATTCATCGCCTGAGGCCGGCGAAAGATCATCATCGGTGATTAACCGCACCAATCCGGCTACCAGAAGCAGTTCGGTGAATTCAAGCTCAGGCAGAACTTACGAATCGAGAAGTTCGTCATCTGCTCCGTCGCGCACGTACGACAGCAATTCGGGCAGCTCCAGAAGCAGCACTCCCACCTATACTCCTTCCCGTTCATCCGATTCGGGCAGTTCGAGAAGCAGCGGTTCATACTCATCCGGCAGCAGCGGATCTTACTCATCCGGTAGCAGCGGTGGTGGCGCAAGCCGTTCGTCAGGTGGCGGCGGAAGAAGGTAGTACCGATTTTTTTATCAGTTTGAAATTCATTTTATTAAAAAAATAAATATTTCTTATTCAACTTACATCTAACTTATAAAAAAAATGAAAAAATATATCTTTGCTGCTATCTCCCTGAGCCTGAGCCTCCTGGCAGGTGCACAAACAGAATACGATGCTTTACGGCTTTCACAGTCAGAACTCACCGGAACTGCCCGCTACATGAGTCTGGGTGGTGCTATGGGGGCACTCGGCGGCGATGCTTCTGCCATGAAGGACAATCCTGCCGCTCTTGGAGTGTACAGGAGTACCGAGATTACCGGTACAATGAATCTGGGCCTGAACAATAATCAGCCAATAACCTGGCAGGGCAGGACTACAAACCAGGAAAGTCGTTCAGATATTACTTTCAACAATTTATCCTACGTGATGACCATGCCGGTAAGCGAAGGAAAGAGTCTGGTTGGTTCAAACTTTTCGTTTTCATTTCAGAAACTGAATGATTTCAATAAATCTTTCACAATCAACGGAAATAAATCACCAAGATCATTTACCGATTTCCTGGCGGGTTTTTCGAGCCCCAATCCACCTATAACCGGTGATGTGTCGTATGATAACTACGATATGCCCTGGCTTACAGTGTTGGGATTTGACGGATATCTGATCGATATCGATGGTCAGTATTTCAAGTCGGTGCTCAACCAGGGCGAACTTGTCACTCCATCGTATCTTTTCGATCAGTATGGTGCTCTCAATGAGTATTCTTTTGGCTGGGGAGGCAATTTCAACGATAATCTTTTCATTGGAGCCAACCTGAATATCCGGAGTCTGGACTATACACTTTCGAGCACACTGAGTGAAAGTTTTGCTGAAGGAGGTGGTTTTGATCTGGTGAATAAACTGACTCAAAGCGGAATGGGACTGAATGCAAAATTAGGCGCTATTTACCTTCCAAACAATAGTCTCAGACTTGGAATAGCCTTGCATACACCTTCCATTTCATATTTTACAGAAGAAAGTTATGCCGATTTGAATTCCGGCTTAATACCGAATGATGAAAAAAATCCTGCCCAAACGCCGGTTAATTCCCAATCGTTCAATCTTTGGAGTCCGATGCAGCTACAGGCAAGTGCAGCATTATTGTTCGGGAAAACGGGCTTTATTTCGGCTGAATACAATTTTGTGAATTACCGCGGGGCCAGATTCAACGGTAATTCCAACAGCGTGCAAAATTTCGGAGATATTAACATGGCTATGAAAGATGTACTCAATAATGTGCATGTACTGAAAGCCGGAGCAGAATTAAAAGTTTCGCCGAGTTTCTCGCTGCGCGCAGGTTATGCCATGATGACTCCTGCCGTGAATACCGGCTACAATGACGGTAAGCTGCTCGTGAGAAACGCTGTGAATACAAATACAGAGTATTTTGATCAAAAATATAATACAACTTATATGACTTTTGGTTTGGGTTACAGGCAGGCAAGTTGGTTTATCGATCTGGCCTACGCATTGAGAAATCAAAAAGAAGATTTTTATCCTTATCAGGACAAAGCTCTCCCGCCGGCAGTGATTGAAAATAAAACAAATAACATTGCCTTAACGCTGGGATTGCGAATGTAATACCTCCAACTGCATATTCTTAGAAAAAGCCGGGCTGTACGACCCGGTTTTTTTGTGTAATTACCCGAAAAACAGTACCTTTGCACCTCATTTTTTTTGAGCAGAAAAAACAGCTGATTTATTTTGGTAAAAACCTGTAAATCAAATACAGAAAATCAGCACAATAAACCTAAAACGCTCAACATCCAACATACAAACAATGAGTTTACTATCAGAAATAAATCGCCGACGCACATTTGCCATTATCAGTCACCCGGATGCCGGTAAAACTACCTTAACCGAAAAATTACTCTTGTTCGGGGGCGCCATTCATATAGCCGGAGCCGTGAAATCCAACAAAATCCGGAAAACGGCAACATCCGACTGGATGGAAATCGAAAAACAGCGTGGTATCTCTGTGGCAACTTCAGTAATGGGATTCGAATACGATGATTACAAAATAAACATCCTTGATACACCCGGACACCAGGATTTTGCTGAAGATACCTACCGCACACTCACAGCTGTAGATAGCGTCATCATCGTAGTGGATGCCGCCAAAGGTGTGGAAACCCAGACACGCAAACTGATGAATGTTTGCCGGATGCGCAATACACCCATCATTGTTTTTGTGAACAAGATGGACCGCGAAGGTCGTGATCCGTTTGATCTGATGGATGAACTGGAAGCGGAGCTCGGTATCAATGTTCGCCCGCTGAGCTGGCCAATAAGCATGGGAGCTACATTCAAAGGGGTATATAATTTCTTCGAACAGAATATGCAGCTTTACACTCCGAATAAACAATTCATAAGCGAATCGGTGGAAATTGATGTAAACAGCTCCGATTTGGAAAAAAAAGTGGGAGAAAAGGATGCAGCCAAACTTCGCGAAGATATGGAACTTATTAATGGAGTTTATGCTGATTTCGATAAGGAAATGTATCTCAAAGGTAACCTGGCGCCAATATTTTTCGGTAGTGCACTGAATAATTTTGGTGTAAAAGAATTGCTCGATTGTTTTGTTCGGATTGCACCTTCGCCCAGACCTGTACAGACCACGGAGCGTATCGTAGAACCAAATGAAGAAGCTTTCAGCGGCTTTATTTTCAAAATACATGCAAATATGGACCCCAACCACCGTAGCTGCATCGCATTTGTGAAGATATGTTCGGGTAAATTTCTGCGCAACGTGAATTACAAGCATATACGCAACGGAAAAATGATGCGGTTCTCCAGCCCGACGGCATTCATGGCGCAGAAAAAGGAAACCGTGGATGAAGCATACGCCGGAGATATTGTCGGATTGCCCGATACAGGAAACTTTAAAATAGGAGACACCCTGACTTCGGGTGAGGACTTGCATTTCAAAGGTATTCCGAGTTTTTCGCCCGAAATGTTCATGTATCTGGAAAATGCTGATCCCATGAAATCCAAACAGCTGGAAAAAGGCATCAATCAGCTGATGGACGAAGGTGTGGCTCAATTGTTTGTAAATCAATACAATAATCGTAAGATAGTGGGAACAGTCGGTCAGTTGCAGTTCGAGGTAATTCAATACCGCCTGCTGCATGAGTATGGAGCTCAATGCCGCTGGGAACCTGTTTCGCTGTATAAAGCCTGCTGGATTGAAAGCAACAATGCTGTGGAACTGGAAAATTTCAAAAAACGGAAAATGCAATACATGGCAAAAGACAAAGAGGGAAGGGATGTCTTCCTGGCAGATTCCAATTATGTATTACAAATGGCTCAGAATGACTTCAAAGATATTAAATTTCACTTTACATCTGAATTTTAAAAATAAGTAGAATGAGAAAATCAATCATTTTAGCAATCCTTTTATCGGTAACTTTATCCTTTTTTGCTCAGGAAAAACGCGACAAACCCATTCCGGTTGATCTCTTATTCGGCGATAAACGGGTAAATCTCATGTTTTCGATGAATAAGACTATCGATGGAAATTTCCGGTTTATCAATTCTACCAGTGCAGCTGCCTATTACGACTATTTGAAGGGCAAAACAGAAATGGTTTCCACCAGTTCTATTGTGTATCAGTTTCATAAAAACATCGGTATTTCGGGTGGTATGCAATATCATTTTGCCAAAGGATTTATTCCGAATATCGCTATGCATTTTTCGCACGGAAATCCCACCTGGCTGATTGCACTCACGCCATATTACAACTTCATGCCCTGGAATAGCCTCGAAGCAGCAGCAATAGCCGAATTCAAGCCGGCACTTGCTGATAATTTACGTCTTTTCACCCGTTTACAGGGCTTTTATTCCTATGATTTGAAAAAAGACGAACGTGAACGCGGAATAATTAACTTTCGGTTGGGACTCACCATGAAGAAATACACCGTCGGTTTCGGTGGTGTGATCGATTATTACCGTCCCACAGCGAACGAAATTCAGAACTACGGTGGTTTTGTAAGGGTGGAAATTTAATACCCCCGAGTCCCGGGGATGGGATATTGAGAGATGTTACCAGACAATGAAACATAAAGATAAAAGGCATAAAAAAAACAGATTTGATAATCTGTTTTTTTTTGTTTCCATTTTGAGAGATTAGGGGTCTTTTTCACAACTTGCTCTGCAAACTTATTTCTTTTTTCTTTTTTCCAGATAGTCTTTGGTGGCCTGTTTTATTTTTGAAGGAACTTCCTCTTTTTCTTTCAGAATTTGGGCAGCTCTTCGTGCCGCTCTTTTTTCGTTGATTTTTTGTTTCAGAAATTGAACGTATGGTTCAATATATCGTTGTCGTTTTGATTCTGTCAGGTCGTCCATTGTAAGCATGATAGCGGACTCATAGGTCCCTCCAAAGTCCGGATCAATCATGCTTCCGAACATGCGAAGCGTGTCGGTGAGGCCAATGTATGCATTAAACATGGGTGGAACGGTAGTGCCAATGTGCCGTATGGTTTTTTGTAATGCCTTGTAGTTGCCTTCGGCATTTTTTTCAGTCAAAACAACCTGTGCAATTTTTTTGCTTTCTTCGCTCACAGCTACCGGAATTTTCGGATAGATCAGATTATCGGGATCAGGACAGTGAAGAAACATGTATTCATACAATAATTCGCGTGCCAGCTGTGGATAGGTGTTGTAAATGTTCACTTTCCCAACGAAATACTTCGATTTTTTTTCAGTATGTATCAGGGCGCCCAATCCATCCCAGAGGTTGTCAAGTGCAAACAGACTTTTTACACCCATTTTAGCAGTCTGGTAGTCGGGTTGAACAAATGCGCGACCGAGTTCGATGCAAAATGGCATAAAATCTTTCATAAACCTGTCACTGAATGTAAAGAGATGCGACATGACAAAATTCGGCTGACCGTCCGGTAGCAGTTCCACATCACGACCAGAAAGAAACCGGTATCCACCGACAATTTCTTCGGCTTGCGGATCCCAGACGATGAGTTGTTTGAAAGGCTTTTTCAAAAAATCAAAATCATCCAAATCCAGTTCATTGCCCGTACCACCACCCCACGACCGGAAGGAGAGTTCACGCAGACGCCCTATCTCGCGCATTACATTCGGGCTGTCGTGTGCTGTGACAATGTAAATGTCGTTTTTACCCTTGTTGGTAGGCCTTACATACCGTATTTCAGTAAGCTCTTTTTTCAACAAACTTCTGTCAACGGGTGGAATAATTTCTTTATTCATTATCAGGTTTTTTCATTGTAGATTGATCTCACAAAAGTAATATTTTTTATTTTCAATCGTACATTTTGCTCCGTTTTTAAATTTTGACGTGTAAGTGTAATATTTCTCAAAATTAAAATACAGCAGGTTGATCCGGAAAATTCATCCTGTTTGATTAAATGGCACGTTAAAAACAAATTATCCGAATTCTGCCAAGTTTAACAAACCTTTTGTTATATTTGTAACATAAAATAAATGATACATAACAAAAAATGATTCAAATAAAAAAAACAGGTAGCTATGAAAAAAATATTGATTACAGCCGTTGTAATATTTTCTTGTATGGCAGTAATGAACGCACAAAAAAATGAACTTTTTCTGAAAAAAGAATTTGTTTTTAAGGGCGACACGCTGAAATACAGGGTGTTATTCCCCGAAAATTACGACCGGACCCGCCAATATCCCTTAGTGGTTTTCCTTCATGGATCCGGTGAACGAGGTAACGACAACGAAAAGCAGCTCGTACACGGTGCTTCGTTGTTTACCGATTCCGAAAACCGTAAGGATTATCCCTCCATTGTTATTTTCCCGCAGTGTCCTCAGGAAGACTTCTGGGTAGAAAGAGAGAAAATTGATTTTGAAAATATCGAATTTCCCAAAAAACCTAAAATTACAAAATCACTTTATCTGGTGAAAAAACTGCTCGATAGTTACAAGAAAACCGAAGCTGTGGACGATCATAAAATATATGTGATGGGACTTTCCATGGGCGGCATGGGCACTTTCGACCTGATTTGCCGCTATCCGAAATACTTCGCAGCAGCCATACCCATTTGTGGCGGAGTGAATACAGAACGTCTCAAAAAAGTAAAAAAAATGCCCATCCGGATTTTTCACGGAGGAGCCGATCCGGTTGTTTCACGGGAATTTTCGCGCAATGCTCACATAGAGCTTAAAGTACAGGGTTCGGTAAAGGTGGAGTATATCGAATTTCCGGGCATTGGACACGACAGTTGGACAAAAGCATTCCAATACCCCGATTTCCTGAGCTGGTTGTACTATCAGTCACGCTAAAAATAAGTAAAAAGTAACTAAACTGCTTACATTCTGTCATTTTTTGGAATGTGAAATAAGTGAAAAAAGTGAAAAAATAAATCATTTAGCAGTCAATATCTGTTTTTTTGGTTACTTTTGTGAAACAAACTCAATTTTTAAGTTGAAATAAACATGGCAAAACTAAAAGGTGCTGTAATCGTTAACGTAGAGCGGTGTAAAGGCTGTAATCTGTGTGTTGTGGCATGTCCGCAGGATGTATTATTGCTCAACAAAGAAGCAAACTCCAAGGGTTACAATTATTCATATATGGAAAATCCGGAAGAATGTACCGGTTGTACTACCTGTGCTCTGGTGTGCCCGGATGCCTGTATCACCGTTTACCGGATCAAAGTGGAAGAGAAAAATTAGATTTTTAAAAATTAAGATTTTCAATTAGATGGAAGAAGTAACATTAATGAAAGGAAACGAAGCCGTAGCTCATGCCGCCGTACGTGCAGGCTGCGACGGATACTTCGGTTATCCAATCACACCTCAGTCGGAAATAATGGAGACTCTCATGGAAATGAAACCATGGGAAACAACCGGAATGGTAGTATTGCAGGCCGAAAGTGAAACAGCATCAATCAACATGGTGTATGGAGCTGCAGGCTGTGGTAAACGTACCATGACATCTTCTTCAAGTCCGGGCGTGAGTCTGATGCTCGAAGGATTTTCATACATCGCCGGAGCCGAATTGCCCTGTGTGGTGGTAGATGTGATGCGAGGCGGACCCGGACTTGGCACCATACAGCCAAGTCAGGCTGACTACTATCAGATAGTTAAAGGTGGAGGACACGGCGACTACAAAGTGATTACACTTGCTCCGGCTACTGTACAGGAAATGGCAGACTTTACCGTGCTGGCTTTCGACCTTGCATTTAAATACCGGGTAATGTGTGTGGTACTTGCCGACGGCGTAGTAGGACAGATGATGGAAAAAGTGGTGTTGCCGCCGTTCCGCCCAAGATGGACCGAAGAAGAAATTCGCCGGATGCACCCATGGGCTACGCTCGGTAGAACTCCCGACCGCAAGCCAAACGTAATTACCTCACTCGCTCTGCAGGCCGAAGAGATGGAAGAAATTAACCTCCGACTTCAAAGCCGCTACAGAGAAATTGAGAAGAACGAAGTGCGTTACGAAGAAGTAATGTGCGAAGATGCAGAATATCTGATCGTTGGATTTGGAATAAGTGCCCGAATTGGTCAGAAAGCAGCTGAAATGGCTCGTGAAGAGGGTTTGAAAGTAGGTCTGCTGCGTCCGATTACGCTCTTCCCATTCCCGACTAATGAAATAAAAAGACTGGCCGAAAAAGTAAAAGGAGTGCTTACAGTAGAATTAAGCGCCGGACAAATGGTGGATGATGTAAGATTGGCAGTAAACGGTAAAGTACCTGTAGAATTTTTCGGAAAAATGGGTGGTATAGTACCATCGCCCGACGAAGTACTCCACGCACTCAAAGAGAAAGTGATAAAATAGTTGTCCCCTGACCCCCTGAAGGGGAAATAGGAAAAATCAACACTATGATTATTTTGAAAATCAATATTTTATAAAATAAAGTTCAAAAAGTTCCCCTCAAACTATTTTCCTTTTTCTTTCTCCATTTGGAGAAAGTACCCGAAGGGGGATAGAGGTAGGGGATTTAGGGGCTTAACATATTATTTAAAAAAATGACAACACAAATTATAGAACCTCAGAACCTGGTATACAAAAAACCCAGTTTGCTCAATGACAGCAACATGCACTATTGCCCGGGCTGCAGCCACGGAGTGGTTCATAAAATCATCGCAGAATTGATTGAAGAGATGGGGATTGCCGACAAAGCCATCGGGGTAGCACCCGTTGGATGTGCGGTATTCGCTTACAAATATATTGATATCGACTGGCAGGAAGCAGCTCACGGACGTGCACCTGCTTTGGCTACTGCAATTAACCGTCTCGTGCCAAGTAGCATGGTTTTCACCTATCAGGGTGACGGCGACTTAGCCGCAATCGGAACTGCCGAAACCATACATGCTTGCAACCGCGGAGAAAACATCACCATCGTATTTATCAATAACGGTATCTACGGTATGACCGGCGGTCAGATGGCTCCAACAACGTTGGTGGGGATGAAAACTGCAACCTCGCCGTTTGGTAGAGATATCGACCTTAACGGACACCCGCTGAATATCACCGAACTACTTGCAAAACTTCCGGGAACTTGCTATGTAACCCGTCAGGCTGTTCACAAAGTGGGTGATGTTCGTAAAACTAAAAAAGCACTCCAGAAAGCATTCCAAAACACACTGGATAAAAAAGGAACATCTGTTGTAGAAGTTGTATCTACCTGTAACTCCGGTTGGAAAATGACTCCTGAAGCCTCCAACGATTGGATGGTAGAAAATATGTTTCCGGCTTATCCGCTGGGCGATTTGAAAAATTTATAGTAAGTAGTTAAGAGTTAATAGTTTACAGCATGAAAGAAGAAATATTAATATCCGGTTTTGGAGGGCAAGGTGTGTTGTCCATGGGAAAAATTTTGGTTTATTCCGGCCTTATGCAAGGTCAGGAGGTGAGCTGGCTGCCGTCATATGGCCCCGAGCAACGAGGTGGCACAGCCAATGTTACCGTCATTCTGAGCGATGAAAAAATAAGTTCGCCGATTTTGAATAAATACGATACAGTTATTGTGTTGAATCAACCTTCGCTGGATAAATTCGAAAGTCGCGTAAAACCGGGCGGCACGCTTATTTTTGACAGTAACGGCTTCAAAAGATTTCCTGCCCGCACCGATATCAACATCTACAAAGTGGATGCAACGGAGTATGCTTATAAACATGACATGGTGAAAACGCTGAATATGATGATTCTGGGCGGTTTTCTGAAAATCCGTCCCATTGTAAAAGTGGAGAATGTACTCAAAGGACTGAAAAAATCGCTGCCCGAACGTCATCATCATTTGATCCCGATGAATGAGAAATCAATTCTGAAAGGAATGGATATTGTTGAAAAATATGCGCCTTAGAATTTATTTTTTAAAAAAAATAATACAAAAGCAATGTTAGAAATATCGTTGCTTTTTTTTTGTTACAGGTTAGAAATTAATTGGTTGAAGAATCCATTTTTTTCAAAAATAATTGTTTGGAAATGAATAATTATTCGGGGAAATACCTAACTTTGAGCAATTCAAATTCAATACATTATGAGCAACGATTCAGAAAAATGTTGTA
>ERZ1645189.57-NODE-57-length-27008-cov-5.235076_pt1 | contig 27008 bp, 13 predicted proteins | sample MGYA00575350_ERZ1645189 | MGnify/ENA primary metagenome ERZ1645189 (study PRJEB40845, sample SAMN11283421) | freshwater sediment metagenome | isolation source: river sediment | host: Sediment | place: India: Jajmau, Kanpur | collected 2015-12-17 ...
GACTGCTCTGGCCGAATCGCTTCCGTAGTCTAAACCTATTACGTATTTCATATAAAGCCCCTTCTAACTTCCCCGAAGGGGAAGAATTTTTAGATATTTCTATTAATTACTTACTATTCTAAATTGATGCTCCCACCCAAAGCCTCCCCTTCGGGGAGGTTGGAGGGGCTTTTTTTTATCTCAACGCTCTGTTAAGCATATAATACACTTCGTTGTTGCGCAGGTCCTGTTTGAAATTGCGCATGGTGGTATCTTTGTCGATAAGGAGCATTTCCATGTCTGCTATTTCGGCAAAGTCTTCCATGTGTTCTTTGGTGAGGGCAAAAGAGAAACTGGAGTGGTGAGTACCACCGGCTTGTATCCATGCACCTGCACCCACTTCGAAGTTTGGTTGCGGAATCCACAATGCACATGCCACCGGAAGTTTCGGTAAGTCTTTCGTTTCAATTACATCCACTACATTTACAATCATGCGGAAACGATTTCCCATATCTACGATGGTGCAGGCAACTCCCTGACCTTCGTGAGCCTGGAATACCAGACGTGCACAGGTTCCGGCATCGCCGATACCGAGGAAATGTACCTGAAGCTGAGGCTTTTTCTTAGCAATAGATGGATTGATTTCGAGCATGTGTGCCTGAAGAATTGAGCTGTTTTCACCTTCAAAATTCAACGTGTAATCTTCGAGGAATGAGCAACCGCCTTCGAGACCGGCTCCCATTACCCACATGGAGCGAACCAGCGCTGCTGTTTTCCAGTCGCCTTCGGCACCAAATCCATAGCCATCCTGCATCAGGCGCTGAGAAGCAAATCCCATCAGCTGATCCATTCCTTCGAGTTCGTCGAAACTGGATGTAAATGCTTTTGCCCCTTTTTCTTCGAGAAAACGGCGCAGACCTATTTCCTGAGCAGCAGCTGCACGAACGTGGCTGTGATTTGCACCACCTTTGGCTGCATCGGCAGCAAAGTCGTATTCTTTTTCGTATTCTGCCACCAGTGCGTCAATTTCTTCGTCTTTCACTGCATTTACATAAGGAACCAATTTGGCGATAGGAGCATTATCCACGTGGTATCCCAGGCGGATTTCAGCTTCCACTTTATCACCGTCAGTTACCGCCACGTTGTTCATATTGTCGCCGAAACGGATGATTCGCATATCCTGAGCATCGGCCCAGGCTACTGATACGCGCATCCAGGTAGAGATTTTCTTATGAGTTTCCTTGTCTTTCCAGTATCCGACAACGATTTTGCGGGGTTTGCGCAGGCGGGCTGTGATGAAACCAAATTCGCGATCGCCGTGTGCGCTCTGGTTCAGGTTCATGAAGTCCATATCCATTGTTTCCCACGGAATTTTTTCATTGTATTGCGTATGAAGGTGTAATAATGGTTTTTTGAAGTCCATCAAACCATGTATCCACATTTTAGCAGGTGAGAATGTGTGCATCCAGGTGATTACACCCACACATTTGGTATCGCCATTGGCAGCGCGGAAAATTTCTGAAATTTCAGCCGAGGAATTAGCAGTCCCTTTATAAACCACCTTTACGGGGAGATTTCCCAGTTCGTTCAATCCTTTTACCATTTCGGTTGAGTGTGCATCCACCTGCACTACTGCGTCGCCACCGTAAAGAAGCTGAGCTCCGGTAACGAACCATACTTCGAAATCATTGTAATTTATCATTTTCTTTCAAATTTTTTTATCCTTATTTACTTTTTTGAGAAATAAGGTTTGTTAATAATTAATTTTGTTTGCTTTTACAAAAACTGATATTGGCTGTTAAGTGAGGCAGCACTTTCCACCAACTACTACTGCTTCACTGCACTTTCGTTCACGTTTCTAAAAAATCTCCCCTTCGGTGAGAATTAGAGGGGCTTTCTTTTACTGTCCGTAATAGGCATTCGGTCCGTGCTTGCGGAAGAAATGCTTTTTGATCAGGTGCTCGTTCATGGTCAGATTTGGATTCACACCGCAGGCAATGAAAGCCATTTTGGCCACCTGTTCCATGACCACTGCATTGTGAACGGCATCGTGAGCGTCTTTTCCCCATGAAAAAGGACCGTGATTTTTCACCAGTACTCCGGGTACATAATCCGGATTGATATCGCTGAATCTTTCAATAATGACCGTTCCGGTTTCCTTTTCATATTCTCCTTCCACTTCCTGCTGCGTCATATCGCGGGTACAGGGTATGGCATCACTGAAATAATCGGCATGCGTTGTTCCGATGTTAGGAATGTCGAGCCCTGCCTGTGCCCAGGATGTGGCATAAGTGGAATGTGTGTGCACCACTCCGCCTATATTCGGGAATGCTTTGTAAAGAGCCAGGTGAGTGGCTGTGTCTGATGAAGGCTTGAAACTGCCTTCCACTACATGTCCATCCATATCCACCACTACCATGTGTTCCGGTTTCATGTCATCGTATGAGACGCCGGATGGTTTGATTACTATCAGGTTCGAATCCCTGTCGACTGCACTGACATTTCCCCAGGTAAAGATAACCAATCCGTGTTTTACCAATTCGAGATTGGCATTAAAAACTGTTTCTTTTAATAATTCCAGCATCTGAATATATTTTATTGGTTGTTTATTAAGTGTAAATTATACACTTATAATTCGGGACAAATATATTAATAATATTCAGGAAAATCGTTTTAGTTTTTTATGTTATGCAACACATATTTGTTGTTTTATGTGGAATAACAAGTTAAATAAATTACCTGAATAGTTCTGATAAATAAATTTTCGAAAAAAAAGAGGAATAACGAAACTCATTATCCCTCTCCTGACTGCGTTTGATTGAATTATTACTTTCTGATGTACCAGTTTTCTCTTGTCATCAGTTTATTTCTGATTGCCTCTTTGTTGGCAGTATGTTTTGATGCAACTTTATCAGCCAGATACGCGTTGTCATTTCTTCTTATGGCAAACCGCATCAGATCCTGAAAACGGTTGCCTTCAAATGCTGTTTCGAGTGCCAGTTCCTGCTGGATTTTATCTTCAACAAATTCGATTGAATCCTGTTTTGTGGTTAGTTTGGGAATAATATAGTAGGTCGTATCGAGGTTTACATTTCCACATCCTCTCATTCTAATTCCAATATTATTATCAAATCTTCTGTCCTTAAAGTTGAGATAATCAGGTATGTTAACAGAGTCCACCTCATAGTATGGGATGTATGCCTTATTTTCGAGGGTAGTTTTGCTTAGTCCGTACTTAAGTACTGCAAATGCCATATTGGGATTTCCGGCTCTGTTGATGGCTTCGGCATATCTGAGATATAGCAGCGCAACACGGTAAATCATTATTATTTTGCTTGTATTTTTGACCGAAGTAGTCAAAAAGTTCATTTGAGCATACTTTGTGATATATTTCATATCCGAGAAGTCTTTGAGGTTATGATAGAGTACAGTACCTGATCCGGAAGTTGTTCTTTCGGGTTTTTGTTTTGAAACCGACCCGATTATTCTCAAATCACCCAACGTATCGAGTGTAGCTGATTGATAATACATTTGATTTCTCCAGTTATTCTGGGCAACTTCTGATGAGACGAGTTCAGCATTAAGCATAAGGCTGTCCAGTTGAAACTTGTAATCGTACTCGTTTGTTGTGGCAATGTTGGTAATATATTCGGCCGATCCGGCAGAAAACAAATTTAACCAACCTCCTCCATACAGCGTAATTCCTCCTGAAAATGCATTATTCGTCACTGTGCGGTTTGTTTCGTAACGGTTATTCAGAATTGTGTAACTATTATTGTAAATCAAATCTTTGTATTCCTGTGCAGCTTTCTGATATTGGCCTGTCCAGAGATACAAATCACCCAGTACAAACTTAACCGGGAAAAATGAGGTATTAAATGTGTGACTATTGATTACAAAATCAAAATCAGGTGTCAAAACATCTTTTATTGGGGTGAGTTCGTTGATAAGAATTGGTGCCAGTTCGTCGAAACCAATCGGTTGTCTGTTCTGAATAGCTTCTGCCTTTGAAATGGACAGAATAGGTTCGTCGTAATAAACTGCCGAACCGAAATTCAGAGCAATCTGCATATAAGTCCATGCTCTGATTGCTTTGCAGGCTGCTGTAAATTTTTCGAATCCCTCATACTTTGATTCGGCATTCTTTGAAATGATGTAATTACAGTTATTCACGATTGAGTAATAGTCATGAATGTTTGCAGCGTAGGGATTGTCGGGCGACACTTCGAAGTTGTTAATTTCTTTCAGATACAAGTTTGCCTTGCTGTCTACATCCATCAGATCTCCCCTCAGTTCTCCAAGCAAAACATAGCTGTCGACAATATTCTGCAGTTGAGAAAAAATGCCAATTATGGAATAAATCGAGTCGTTCGTAGCAGTCATATTGTATTCGTCCGGCGAAACCACCCGTTCGGAATTCACGTCGAGCATTTTATCACATCCGGTTACCAGGCTGCCAACGATGAGTATTGTAATAAAGCTTTTAAATAGATTCTTCATAACACGCATTTTTTTATAAGTTGAATTTAACGCCCGCATAGTAGCTTTTTGTTGAAGGTATCAGACCCGTATCCACTCCCTGATAATAGATAGAATTCATGGCCGATGACTCCGGATCAATTCCTAAATAGTTTGTAAAAGTAAACAGATTGTTGGCTGAAATCCAGAAATGCATTCCCTCAATGAAATCGCTTTTCAGTGGCAGTTCGTACGACAGAGTTATCGTTTTCAGTTTCAGATAGGAGCCATCTTCAATCCAGCGGTCGGAGAAACGTGCATTTCCCATCGGATCTCCGTAATATGATTTAGGCACATCGGTTTTTTGCCCTTCGAAAAACCATCTGCGTAACATTGCAGAAGTTTGATTACTGAAGTCGGAACCTGCTTCGAGTTTGCTTCGCTGGTAGTTGTACACATCATTACCGTAGGAATACGTAAAAATGGTATTCAAAGCAAAGCGTTTGTATGAAATTTTACTCGTAATATTTCCGTAATAATCGGGATTAGGATTTCCAATTACCTGCTTGTCAAGTTCGTTAATCAGTTTATTACCATCCGGGTCGTCAAATATCATATCGCCGGCACCGAAATACGTAAACGTTCCATCGATGTTTTGAATGCGGAGGCCGGCAGCTTCGGCATCTGTTTGTTTTGCGAATACTCCTTTGGTTTTATATCCCCAAAACGAACCGGCCGGATTTCCGACGGCAGTAATTACCTCGCCATCGTACACAGAGGTAAGGTATTGTCCGTTTGGCAATGAGGTGATTTCGTTTTTATAATGACCGACAGTTGCTCCGATTTCCCATTTAAAATTTTTCAGATTCAGCGCACGCCAGTTCAGTGATGCTTCAAATCCATTGTTTTTCATCGCTCCCTCGTTGGTCCAGTATTTATTCAGACCCGACACATATGGTAAGTCCTTGATAACAAGCAGATCTGAGGTATTGCTCATGAAATAATCAAACGTGGCAGTGAGCCGGTCGAACAGTGTGAAATCAATTCCAAAATTTGTTCTGCGTGTTGTTTCCCATTGCAGTGTGGGATTTTCCAGATTGGCGATCACGATTCCGTTTGCCTTGCCGAGAAAACGCATATAGGCAAAATATGCCATGGCATCGTTATCCAGAATTCCATCGTTGCCTGTAACCCCGTATCCAGCTTTCAGTTTCAGAAAACTGATAAAATCGAGGGATTTCATGAACGACTCTGCAGAGGCAATCCAGGATGCATTTACCGAAGGGAAAATGCCCCAGCTTTTTCCCAAAAGGTTAAAACCGCCTTTTGTTTCATTACCGAAACGGGAGGAAGCATCCATGGCTGCTGCAAGTGAGATGAAATACCTGTTGTGTAAATTATAGTCTATACCGGCATAGTTTGATATGGATTTTGTCCGGTTATTTAATCCTTTCACCTTGAAGAAATCACGGTTACCAATGATGGTTGTGTTGTTGTTTTGCCCGGTGTTATGTTCTTCGATGTAATCGGACTCATAATAATTACTAACAAACCTCCATCCAAGCATTGCACTGATGTGATGAGTATTGTTAAATGTTTTGATATAAGTGAGTTTTGAATCGTCAAAAACTCCTGTATTTCGCATTGCCTGACTGTTTATTTCGTTGTATGAAAGTCCTAAATTGGGGATTATACGTACCGGTTTGTAAAACAGCGGGACGAATCGTCTCTCCACCGATTTATCAAGATTGTAGTCGAACATGGTGCTGAAGGAAAGTTCGGGAGTAATAATCACTTTCGGCTTAAATCCGATATTGAGTCTGAATTTTTTGTGTTTGTTGATCGAATTCAAAATATATGCACCGGGATTTCCTACATCGAAACTGTCAGTTCTTGCATATTCTTTGGCCAGTTCACCGGCAGTGGTATAGTTATACGGATTGAGAATTGGTGATTTTATTTTGCTCATCCATACCGGCGATGAATACCGATTGACACCATCGTCAAGCAGGCTGCGTTCAATTCTGCTGAAACCCACATTTAATCCCATTTGTATATATTTATTGAAAGTGAGATCAGCATTGAAACGCGAATTGATTCGCTGGAAACTGGTTGTCCTGACTACGTCTTTATTGCCGGTATATCCTAAGGAAAAGTAATACAAAGCTTTATCGTCGCCTCCGGTAACATTTATATTATAACTGTTAACGTTTCCGTTTTGATATACTTCCTTTGACCAGTCAGTATTGTTCCGGTACATATAATAAATCATTGGGTTGGAAGGATCAGCTTCGAGGAACTGAAATCTGGATGAACCGGAATTCCAGTCAACGCCCTGGGTTTTGAGCAAATCGCTGGCATAAACCCTGAATTCGTCTCCTTTCATCATGGGGAAACCTGAAGGACTTGTGACATATCCGGCAAGAGCGCTAACATTGATTTTGGTTACCGGTGAGGTGCCTCTTTTGGTTTTGATAATAATCACACCGTTGGATGCTTTACTACCATAGACCGATGTTCCATCTTTAAGCACAGAAATGCTTTCAATATCATTCACATCAATATTATCCAGCGTATTGGAGAAAAAGCCCTGATGAACAGAAGTAGCATCATAGAGACTGTTCCAGATCACCCCATCGACAATAAACAACGGCTGTGCGTTGGCATTCAACGAGTTAATTCCACGTATGAAAAGTGAAGCTCCGGCACCGGAAATACCACTGCGTGTAATGCCCCTCACATCTCCGGCAAGTTCATACTGAAGCAATTCATCAGCTGTCATCGCATTGGATTTGTCAATTTTGTCGGTTATTTTTATTGATGAAGATACTGCTGAATTACGTTTTTCGCCACTCAATGTATTTACGTTGTGAAAATAATCTGAAAACTGATTGGGGAACAACTCCACTGTCAGATTATCCCTTCCTCTGAGTGCAACCTCCGAAAGTGAGTAATCGTAAGCAACTACTTTTAATATACTGTTGAGTGATAGTAGCTGAATAGTAAAATTACCCTTATCGTCGGTAACTGCAGAGGCTTTATTTTCCAAATCTGAAATCTGAGCAGCAGCAACAGGTTTTTTAGTGTGTGAATCAATCACCATCCCTTTTACTGTAATCAAACTTTTATTATTTAAAGTATTCTGTGCAGTCATTCCGGACCAGGTAAAAAGAAGTACTGCAATAGCTGCCATTCTACCGAGTTTTCTGATGAGAATTTTGCAATCCATATCTGCTGATTTTATGTTTTTATTCATTTTCTGATGCATTTCACTGGATGTTTACTGTAATACCGGTTCAAGAATTATACAATCAATAAGAATATCATCTTTTTCTTTCGTATTGACAGACTCAATCCTGAGTGAAACCTTGATCTGTTTAATTAATTCGGTCACAGTATTTGCTGAGAATACTGCATTGCTGTACGGGAAAGCAAAATCTTTAACGACCAGCATTTTGTGAATTTTTGTTGGATCGGTTGTAAATACCGCAGCAGGATCCGAAGGTTTCAACACGTTATTTGCGGCTCCGATGGCTGCATTTGCAACCTGTTGTCCTGAACTGTTGGTATAAGTGAGGTAAAACTTCACCTGATAAGGCTTTTTATCGTTTGGATCCAGAATGCTTTTCGGGACAAACGTACAATAAATGTTGTATCTGGCAGAAAGAGTACCGGGTATGCTGTATGTAACGTAAAGTCTTGATAGCTGACTCAAAGCCGCATCTCTTAACACCAGGTAATAGTTGTTTGATACCGTCATGCCGGTGCCAAGTCCTGAATTAACGCTCGTACCCAGATTTGAAACGGTTCTGCCAAAAGAATTTTCTGCTTCAATCCTGATAGGTTTGAACCACGAAACGGTATCGGGAATCTGCCACGAACTGATCACATAAGATAATCCGTTGCTCATGACAACCGGCTGTGAACCGCTAAACAAATAATCGGGATTATAGAATTTCGTTTCGGAAGTTGATTCGAGCGGATTAAGCGTGGATGGAACCTTAATTTTATTTCTGAAAAACAAATCCTTAATCAGTGTCCACATGGTTGAAGTTCTTTGCTGCCTAACTCCTCCATCGGTTGAAGTAGTATTGAAAAATGGAAAAATCTTATTGTAAGCCATTGTCCATGCCTGATTGTCGGGTAACAATGCCGTATACAGGCTATCTTCGGCATCCAGACTTGCAAGACGTGTGAGCACAGGATTTGTGGTTTTGAAGATTGAATCTTTGAAAACTCCATCCTTGTAGCTTGCATCCATGTCAAACTCTCTGCGGGTGAGCGAATTAATATACATTTTCAACGAATCCAGCCCTTTTGCAGTATTGATATATTCCCATATATTTTTTTTGTAAGGAGCATATTCACCTATTACATGAAGTATCCCGTTTGCTGCAGCCAGGTCCGTTTTGATAATTTTCTTTTCATTGAAATAATACCCGTCAGCAAGTTTTTCGAATGGTATAAGTTTGCTATTTAACATTAGCATCGTGCTTCTGGCGATTCCTGATGTGGTATATGAAAATCTTGTGATGTGATTTTTCACAATTTCCATTGCCAGGAGCGGATCAGAGGTATTCAAACCGCTCAATGCATCGTTGGAGGGTGCCCACACGGTAAAAGTCTGAGGTTTACTCAATATTGAATCATATCCTGATGTTTCAAGCATTTTTGTAAAAGTACTCAGGTCGGATTGTGATTTGATGAAATCGTACAAATTCAAATCACTTTTATCTGCAGGTAATGTAGCGTAGTGAGCATCCCACTCCTCCCTGCAGGAAGTAATGGTAGTTGACATCAACACCGTCACCAACATTGCAATACCTAAATATCTAATTTTCATAGCTATATTTTATTAATGTAGATTAAAATACGATTCCCTTAATAAATGTCTTCACTTTCGAGCACGCTGGTAGGAACAAATTCGAGATAATCAAACATAAATTCACCACCGCTCAATCCTTTTACAGTAAGTAAGTGATTGGATGCTTCCGGGAAAATGTAAGTACCCATAATTCGCCTCAACGCAGCCGGACTATACCGGGCATTCTCACCGTCAGACCATCCTGGCTGTACCACCTTGTAACAGGCCGGCCCTTTCATGAATCCCCTGTTTCGCATCATTTTATCGTTTTCGAATCCATCCATATCAGCCTGTACGGTACGCGGAGTTTCATATCCGATTGACACATCTGTTGCGTAATTGTTGAGATTAAGCGGAACACCTGCCGGAATATTGTCCAGGTATAGCTGAGCTACACCCCGTTTTCCATTGGTGAGGTATCCGAACCGCACCTCGTAGGTACCGGCCGGAATAGGCGGGGTAATGATTGAAAAGTCGTAAAGATTTCCGGATGTGGCTCCCAGAAAGATTTCGTCTCCTTCGTAGTTCTGATATCTTGCATCGGCTGTAAGATAACTTACAATTGTCTGCTCAGAAGTAGACAGCCTGTCAATATAATTACGGGGTAGTTTGAACTGCAGGTTCGGGCCCGGTCCGGGACTGGTAATGCCTCTGCCACGCATGTTGTTGTTGGTCAGTTCGGGGAAGAAGCTTGACCCGTCGAAGCGCAGACGCTTGGTAGAATGCTCGGCCTCAACGTATTGATCGTACGCCAGAATGCCGTCAATTTCATGGTAAACTCCGTTCACTGCATCGATGTCGTAGTTGGATGTAATGTTTATCGCTCTGCCTGTTTCTCTGATGTAGTTTAGAATATTGGTTTTTCCTTTGAGTCTGTCTTTTTTCACCTCTATGAGCGTATTCGGACACATTGTTTCAAGATATTCATACATATCGATGGTTTTAAGCATGTGTCCCGTGTCGTAAGCATCAATCAGCTTGGAGTAGCTTAACTGTTTGTTGATGATATGGTATGCGATAAAGCGGTTCAGACTGTTGCGCGAATCGGTAATGTCTGTAATTTGAGCATCGTTCGGATACACGGTATTGTAAATATTAGCGGCATAAGCCTTCATTGCAGCAAGATTCGTAATACCGTTTTCGGCATAGGTTTCATTGCTTTCTACAAACAATGTATAACCGAATTTACGTGACAACGGAATCTCGTGGTAGTACCACTGATTTGATTCGCGTGTTACGGTTATGAGGTGTTTGAAGTTATCGGGATCATAGGTGTCATCCTTATATCTAACAAGCGAGTCGGCTAAACCTGTTGCCAGCAGGGCTTCGTAAAACAGGCTGAATTTCGGGTCGGCAGAAATAACTTCCACAATCCCTTCGCGAGTAGGATTGAGCACCTCGTCAATAAAATGTATGACTCCGTTGTGTACCACCACATTATTCTGAATAATTTTCGAAGTCTTGTTAACAAATGCTTCTCCGTTTTGTCCAAACGAAATGGCTAAATACCTGTCGCTCATAGACATTTGCGGCAAGCGTCCTACCACGAAATTAGAATAAAGTACCTCAGCACCATTGATCAGGTGGTCATAAGCTATCAGCTTCAGTGAATCCATCGAAAAATCATCCAGTGATTTTTTGCCTCTGCTCTGGTAGAAAGTTCTCATTGCTTCATTCGTAGGCGCAAAACAGGTATATGTGCCATACGTATTCAGCAGCGAAATTACCTTGGTAGTATCCAGCAATCTGGCAAATTCGGAAAAGTCGGCAGAATCGGCAAGAAACTGTCCCATCATTTTACTCTTGAAAGTGTAGAGATTTTCTCCTACATTATCGGAATCACATGAAGGCAGGATGAAAAGGCTGCCGGCCAATGTCGCAAGAGCAATGAAAAGCTGCTTGCGAAGATTTATTTTGATTTTTCTTATTGTTTCCATAATTGTTCGTTTTATTAACGTGATGAAGAATTGTTTTCTTCATAAAATGGATTTTGAATTAATGCAGGATTAGCTTCAACCTCCCACCTGGAGATTGGCATATACATGGCATCCATTACCAGCGCTCCCAATGTGGATGATGTAGCAGATGAGGATTTATGATCCACAAATGTATTTAGTGTGGTCGTTGAATTTTCACGCCGGGCTACTCTCACCAGGTCAAACCATCGTTTTCCTTCGAAAAGCAACTCTCTTTGCCTTTCGCGAAGTACGAGCTTCTCCATGTCCTTTTTAGTGGGATAATTGGCTACCTTAAGCGAGTCAGCACCTTCGTTGGAACGCAGGTATGTTTCATTTACGAGTTCTATTGCTTTTTTAAAGTTCTCCTGTCCCTCTTTTTGAACCAGCGCTTCCGACTTCATCAGCATGACGTCTGAAAGTCTGTACACAATCCAGTTGGGTGTATTGGAGCGGTGATAGTACATGTCTGTTCCTTCGGTTGATTCCAGGCGCTGCACTCCTGCATACTTGAATATAAAGAATCCTCCTCCGTAACTGAAATATGAGTCGGTGGCTCTGATGTCTTCAGCACTTTCTATAACACTGGAGCTTACCTTGAAAACAAAGGGACTGTATGCTCCTGGTGCGTTGGAGGGAGGTCCGGCATCGTGTGTCAGCGTGGTTGGGAACCCGATGGAACCCATTTTTTTGGATGCACTTCCGTATAGTTCCTGAACAGCCACGTTTTCGATAACATTTTCTTTGAACTGAAGTTCAAAGATACTTTCATCGGAATTTCCGAGGTAAAAAACCTGACTCAACATATTCCGACCGGCGGATAACTTGTTTTTTTTATTTGCCAACACACGGTCGCAGGCATCGATGCAATTATCGTAATCCTGTTTCCAGAGATATACGTCGGCAAGCAGGCTATTGACCATGCCAAGAGTAACGCGTCCCTTGTTGTACTCGTTGTTGCCATAATCGAGCGGAGCATTTTCACGGGCAATCAGCAAATCACGGATAATATTGCCGATAATAGTTTCCTCCGTGTCTTTCGGTTTTTGATAATTTTGAGTATCGTCGATACTTGCATCTTCTATCCAGGGTACTTCCTTGAATGCCCTCACCAGGTAGAAGTATGCGAGCGACCTGATTGCCAGGGCTTCGGCCTGAACGCGTTTCAAGTCAAACTCTGTAAAATTATTATCCCGCTCCATCACTTTGGGAGCATAATACAGAAGTGTATTGCAATAATTTATCACGGAATAAAATGAACCCCACGATGCAAAAGAATTAACCGTGGTTAAATTACCTTCGAGTATGCGTTGCATATCATAGAGATTGCTTGGGAATCCTGAACCATTAATCATGTTGTCCGATCTTAATTCGCCCCATACTATCATCCGGTAGATGACACTCTGTTCTGTAAGTCCGCGGTAACAGGAGGCCAGTACTGCCTGAACGTCTGACTCGGATTTCCAATATTCTTCGAGTATGATTTCACTTTCGGGTTTGGTGTTGAGCCATTCAGTGCAAGCTGAAAAACTGAATAAAACCACCAAAAAACTGAATATAATAATTTTCGTTCTCATATCTTCATTTATTATAATCCTATTGAAATGCCTAATGTAAAGTCCTTTGTACGCGGTGTGGCAGATGCATCCACGCTTAATCCACGGTTGGAAGTCAATGCTCCGTATCCCACTTCGGGATCAACACCAGTATATTTTGTAAATACCAATAAATTGTTGAAAGTCAAATACAGGTTTACTTTTTCAAGTTTCAGTGGCTTAAGCATTTCCTTCGGGAATGAATAGTTAAATGTCAGGTATTTGAAGCGCAGAAAAGATCCATCTTCCACATATCGGTCGCTTCCGAGCCAGTTGTAACCCTCACGATACAATGCCCGGGGCATTTCAGTGACATCGCCATCCACTCTCCAGCGCCAGTTTACAGCTATGCTTTGATTGTTGTCATCATACATATTCTCGGCATCCATTCTGGCCTGATTGATTATTTTATTTCCATACCTGAAATTGAAAAACATTTTCATATAGAAATTTTTATACCTGAAAGTAGGTCCGAATCCTCCGTTGATTTTCGGATTTGCATTGCCAAGATATACAATATCCAGTTCGTCAATGCTGCCATCGTTGTTGATATCTTCATAAATGGCATCACCCCCTCTGAACCGGTATTTCATTGTCTGTCCGTAGGCAAAATACATATATTTGGGGTCGTTGTTCTGGTCGAGAATCACTTTTCCCGAACCATCTCTGGCTACAGGTGCATTTTCCTGTGAACCCGGGATGTATTTATCGTACTGGTAAACACCCTTGTATCTGAAGCCATAAATAGAACCGAAAGAGTTACCTTTTTGAATACGGGTAAGATAAGATCCGTTCTGATAATTGAAGTCGCCATTGTAGCTATCCAAAATTCCCTGATACAAATCCACCAGGATATTGGTGTAGTTCGAAAGATTGAAAGAAAAATCAACACTGAAATCTTTGCTTTCTATCAGTTTGTTACCATAAAAGTTAACTTCCCATCCTGAGTTATCCATTACACCTCCATTGATATAGGATAAAGAACCGAATCCGGATATCTGAGAAATTGCCACATTGGGGAATAATAAGTCTTTTGTATTTTTCCGGTAAAGATTGATATCAAAAGTGTATTTGTCCCATAATCCAAGATCGAAACCAAGGTTGAATGAATTGGTGGTTTCCCATTTCAGGTTTTTCAGTTGCAAGGTGCTGGGTCTTACTGCATTCATATCAATGTAGGTACCGTAATTCTGATAGCGGCTGAAGTGCAGATATTCAGCACGAGGCTGGTTTCCACTCATCCCCCATGCCGGACGGATGGCAAACATGGTAAGCCAGGGCGCTTTTTCTTTGATGAAAGGTTCGTCGGAGAAAATATACTTCAATGAAACACCGGGGAAATGACCGTATTTATTGGCTTCTCCAAACTTGGTGCTTCCGTCAATACGATACGTAACATCAGCAATATACCTTGATTTGTAGGCATAATGACCTCGGAACATGTATGCCAGCGATCTCCATGAAGAGTGTGCAGAACCGCCTCCGGCAAGAAAAGCATCGTTGGAAGCATCGGGAGCCGAAATGGAAGGTAGTGTGTATGATACAATATTTTGCCAGGATGAATTACCTGTACTTACCTGAAAAGATCCGTACAGCAGCAGATTGTGGTCTTTGTTTTCAAATTTTGGCTGCCAGGCCAGGTTGTTGTCCATGAATATGTTCAGGCTTTCTGATTCTCCGTCTTCTGCTCGGTTGGTATCATCCCAATACGCATTGTTTACTTCCTGAGGTCTGAACATGGATACTTTGCTGTTGTTAATATCAAATGAAACAAATGAATTAAACCGTAACATCTGAATATTCGGATCCAGTAAATCATACGTAAGTCTGAAAGTAGGGGTGATACGAAATCCCTTTTCCTGATTCTTGGCAAGCATAGCCAGGGCAACCGGATTTCCCATGTATTTCTGATCGTAGCTGAGTCTTGAATCTCTGGAAATATTATAAAATGTACCGGTATTGTTACCTTTCTTATCCTGAGCATATACGCTTACGTTCGGCATTTTGGTGTATGCCATTGCTAAAATTGAAGGTCTGTCGGATCCTTCGAGTTTCATTCCGGCATAATTTCTGTCGTTCACCGAATTGGTCAGCGAAAATTCGGCTCCAAAACGAATCCTGTCAGACACGCGGTAATCGAGGTTGGCGCGGGAAGAAATCCTGTTGTATTTTTGACCGATAATAGTTCCGTTTTGATAAAGATATCCGCCCGAAACCCGGTAATTTGCTCTATCTCCACCGCCTGAAATGGTTACATAATGGTCGTTGATATTTCCGGGTTGAGTCACCTCATCCACCCAGTCGGTATTGTTATTGAAATTTTCGTATTCCGGATTATTCTGGTCATAATTATACTCGGGGATGTTTGATAATTCTTTGTCCTGACGAGGATTGAAATAGGCTTCTTTCATCAGCATTGTAAAGTCATCTCCTGTGAGCATATTCATCCCTTTCGGCTGTACTGTGCGGGTAAAACGGTAGGAATAATCAATGCGTGTAGGCCCGCTCAGCCCTCTTTTAGTGGTAATCATCAAAACTCCGTTAGCCCCTTTGGAACCCCAGATGGCAGCTGCACCCGCATCCTTGAGAACGGAAATATCCAGGATATCGTCGGGATTGATACTGAGCATATTAGCATATTGTTCCTGGTTGGAGTTGGCGAAGTCAAAATTGGGATCTACCTGAATATCGTAAGGAACGCCATTGACCACAATGAGGGGCTGGCTGCTTCCGGTAATGGACGTAACCCCTCTGATACGCATGGAAGTTCCGGTGCCCGGGTCGCTTGAATTGGCTACAATGTCCAATCCTGCAATTCGTCCCTGAAGTGCCTCGTCAATCGATGAAACCTGAAGGCCTTCAAATTCTTTGGTATCAATTTTTTGAATGGCTGTAGAAACCTCTCGTTCGGGGATGCTGAAACCACCCTGGGTTTGTCTTTTCTGAGCTACCACCTCCACAGCCTGCATTGTATTATCTTTTTCCACCAATACTATGTTCACTGTTTTCTGGTTGTTGATTCGGACATTCTGCTTGTCAAATCCCACGTATGCCACTGATATTCTTCCATTCATATTCCTGACTTTCAGTACGTAACGTCCGTTGACATCGGTTGTTGTTCCACTGATTACACGATTATTTCCATCCACTTCGGTCACGCTTGCACCAATAAGTGATTCACCATCGGTAGATGAAGTAACGGTACCCTGAATAATATTATCTCCACCTGAACTCTGCCCAAAACTGAATGGGGTAAAGGTCAAAGTAAGCAAGAATGATAATGCTAATACTGTTAATCTTTTTGCTTTTTTCATTATTATTCGATTGTCAAAACGTTATCAATTTGGTGAATTACCGCAGATGCAGAAGTTGAGATGGAGGAAGTGTTGAACAACGAGCCGGAAAGCGATCCGGTGCCATCTATATATTTATATGCTGAGGGCAGTTTTGCAAAGATGTAATCTTTGGCAATTATGTTGTACAATCCGTTAGTTTTAACAACAACCGCGGTTTTCAGTGGAGCTCCTGCCGGAGTATCCATTGTGATCTGTATTGAAGTTGAATTTCCGGTTACTCCAAGTTTATAATATTTATTTTTTACCGTTCCAAAATGAGTTTGTGTCATGTCTGTTTTGAGTGTGGCCGACTGATAATGGCCGTTAAAGGTGTCACCAAGGAACACTGCGTCGTCCTGAAAATGGTATTTCAGGAAATTGATTAGTTTCGTAACGGCTCTTTCCTTTTCAGGACCTGATAAAGCACTGATTTCCTGCCAGGTTTGAATTACCTTGTTGTCGATGGCTTTTTGGATAGCTGCATTGGTAGGCACATACACGGTGTATCTGAATGCATTGAAAAATTTTATGCGGTAGTCGATGCCTTGCTGTGCAAAAATCTGAATTATATTGCCTTCAGGCACTCCGTTGAGTAATTCGAAGAACATGGAGAATTCGGGATTTTCGCTCAATACTTTGTAAACTGATTTCAGTGCCGGTTGTATTTGTTTATCGAGGAAATATGTAGATCCGTTGTACTGCCTGAATACAGTTTTTACGTTCGATTGAGAATTCATGGTCAGGTCACCTCCGCCCTTTACCACCATGGAGGCTCCTTTTCCGGAAATACGGATCAAATCGTTTGCTTTGGTGACATAGTATTCTTTTCCGGATTCCACATCACCTATTACTATATGACTATCCAGGATATCCCACAATCTGTTTTGCAGGAATGCAGTGCTTGTGATTATATCCACCGAATCGCCTACAATGTCATTCTTTTTGTCGTACCTGTACACAGTAGCATTTACTGCAGCGGTTTTTTCGTTATACCAATATTTCAGCACTCCCGACACTTCTTGGCCGAAAGCAATCGGATCAAGGTATTTTTTGAAATATTCATCGGTGGGAATGAACAAGCTGTATTTGCTTACCAGTGAATTCAGATAGAGTTTATAGAATGCAAACATCGTTCCGTCAACGCTTCGCTGTGAGATATTGATGGCCCAGTTCATTATTTTTGAATTGGAACTCAGGAGCACCGGACTATACACCGATATATAATCAACCGGCGGGTACACATCGTTGGTAATGAACACATTGCCATTAGAAGCCATGTATGAACTTACTATATGGCTTTTCTGTACCGGGAGTGCATAATTTTCACCGTCCACCATTTTTGAAAACCGGCTTGGGACTGATTCAAGCATCGATGTTCTCATGTGTCTTTTGATAAATGGAATGATTATTTCATCGGGCACATTGTCCCAGGAGCCGAACCGGTTTTTCAGAATGGCTCCAATGCCGCTGTTGAAATAATTATTCATGGCCTCATCTGTAGGTACAAACATGGCTGCCATATCCGATTCCAGTGCACCGGCTCTGTAGCCGTTCCAACCCGGATTGTAAGGGAGAAGATTTTTTACCGCCTGAGCATTTACTATTTCCGTATGGTTGGCATCGAGAGGCCTTGTAACACCTCCGTTTGATGCAAAATAGGATTTAATGAAAATAGAATCTTTAAAATCAGGATGCTGATTTTTGTATAATTCAGTGCTTGCATTGTCATACACCATCACACAAAACCGATCGAGCAGTTTAGAGAATATTTTGGTACTTGGATTGTCCTGAATATATTCAGCCATATTGCGGGGAGGAGTCAGTACGCTTTCCATCACGTGTATATATCCGTTTTTACATCTGACATTTGGTTTGGTTATTTTTTTGTCAAATACATACACATCTCCTTTTGCGCGTGTTTTGCCGTTGGTCAGCGTAGTGAAATCATCGTTAGTCAGTCCCGCTTTATTTATAAACTCTTCGGTAAAATAAGCTATTGTTTTCTTTGAGTTGTCTTTTACCAGGTGTATTCCTTTTTCACGGTAGTAGTTCCAATAGGGACTTTGGGGCAATTTGTCTCCTTTGTCAAACGATACTGTATCGATAGATGCCAGCGCAGTTTCCTGGCGCATGGCCGTTTCTTCGACCAGTATTCCGTCGTAGTTGTAGTTTGAAAGTTTTACGATGGTATATGCATTATCCAGCATGGAAAATTTTAACAACGATTTTTTCTGTGCTGCAGTTAGGTCTTCGTACTTCTTAACACCCCATTCGTTTTTCTTGAAAAATTCGTTGTATGCATCGTCATTGGCAACAAATAATGTTTTACTTCCCGTCAGACTGAGGATTTTCTCATATTCGAGTTCCTTAATCAACCTGACAGTTATCGTATAGTTTCCGTCATCATTCAGATAGTCGAAAATACTGCTTCCGAGACCCTCTGGTTCCTGATTGTCGTATTTATAGTCATCCCGGCAAGAGTAAAAAAATCCACTCAGCAATATTGCCAGCAAGACTGTCAGTTTACTCAAACAATGAAATGTTTTATTTGATTTCTTTTTCATTATTATGGAATATAAATTATTGTTTTACAAACTTAGCTGGAATTCTGTTTCGGATTTGAAGTATATAATATCCTTTGGGAAGGTCCGACACATCCATTTCCTTTTGTTCTATTTTCAGGCTTTTAACTTTCATGCCAGACAGGTTGAGTATTTCTGCTTCCGATGATTCTGAATCAGAAATGCCTGTAATCACGATTATATCTTTTACAGGATTTGGATAAATCCTCAGTTCCGGAACTTCCCGGTCATTAATTCCTGAACTAAAATTGGGAACTGCGGTTGTCACCAGCCAGCCGGCTGTTTCGGCAGCCTGCACGTAATTTCCGGTTGATCTTTCACGTTGTTTTACGATGATAGCTGAATTTCCAGTTACAGAAGTACATCTGAGTACAGCTGTCACTGTATCGTCGTTGCAGGTTTGCATTTGGGTAATGAAGACCGGATCAGGTATTGTTTCACCGTAGTTGATTGTTTTATAAGAAGAACTCACAAAGTTGTCGGCTGTCTTTCCGACGATGATTTTATTTCCATTTACGGTTCCTTGTCCGGTGGTTAATGCTACGTAAGTCACCTGTTCGTTGAATATTGGGGAAATTACAGCAGCTTCTTTTTGAATTTTGGCTTCAAATCCGTTTTTGGTAACATTTCTCACTCTCACTGTTGTCGCAAAACTGGTAGCAGGCAGGATCTGGTTGGCAAACACTACCGGAACTGATTCAAACGGTGTAGGGAATGTGATTGCAGTCCAGGCGGGCCCCACCGTATTTCTGCCGGCTACAGCCTTCATTCCTCCCAAATCGTGTGTGCCGGCCGGAATAATAAAATAAGGAATTTTGTCTTCTTTGGAAAATGTGGTTATTTTCTGATACTCCCAGGGAGACAGCTGAATATTTACACGTGATGATGAACTCACCAGTTTGCATCTGGGTGTTACCAGTGATGAGAAATTCAAATTCGTGGCAGCGCCCAGTATTACGGATGGTACCGCTGAATAAGGTTTTACAAAATTCAGGGCATTCCACCCGGTATTGGATACTGCTATGTTGCCGAGCTGAACGTCATCACCCGAAGTGACATCATAACCTGCTTCATTGGAATAGGCAGATGTATTGCCGTCAGAGAATTTCGAACGGATTCGGTATCGCACTTTTTTCACACCGGTGTTGTTCAGTGAATCAACAAACGACTTCGTGACTCCATCCGAAGTGTTGGCTATTTCGGTAAATACTCCGTTGTCGGTTTTTTTCTCCAGTATTGCACCGGCAAAATTTTCAAAATTCGGATCGTTTATATTCAGCGTTACGTTATTAACACCAAAGGAAATTCCCAGCGATGGATTTCTGTAGGTGAATCCGGGTATGACTTCGTATTTCGGATTGTAAGCCATTACAGATTTACTGGAAGCGTAGTATTGACCTGCAGGTGTAATATTGTTGCCTATTGCCATTGCTCTGGCGTCCTGCACCCAGTTGTAAATGGCGTATCTTTCAACAAATGAGGCTGTATCGAGTACATTCAGGATGGCTTTGATGTCATTAAGTTGTTTTGTGGCGTTTGCTTCGGAGAGCGAACGGTCCGGAGTAGGCCATGTCTCTGTAGTCCAGTTTGCCCCGTTGTTCCATTCGGTTATCCATATTGGGAGTCCGGTTTTGTCGTGCACCCATTTCAGGTCGTTGTACCATTGTTGAGGCGATTTAGCCCAATAGGCATGAATGGCTACATAGTCCACGCGGTAATTTCTGGCTTTGCAACTGTCCAGAAACTCATAAAGCCAGGCTCCATTGCTTCCGAATGGATCGGAAGGAGAAGGTGAGCCGAGTCTTAACCCGGATTTCATGTATTCCGGCCAGATAGCCAATGCCTGTGAAACCGTCATGTTGGACTGGTCGGGTCTATTGGGCTCATTGAAGCCCAGAAGGTGTGTAACGTATTGCTTCCCGTTGATTTCACCCCATCCGGGCCAATCAGCTTTTTGCTTAATAGGCACATACTCAACAGCGGTAGAGGTGCTTCCACCTGCACTCCAGTCGTACCTCCAGGTTACATTAAGTGGTACATACTGGCCCTGATCACTTCCGGCCCAGCCTTTTTTGGTCACCCATTCCCACTGAAAAATCCGGATAAAGGATATCTTATTATCCAGCAAATCAGGAAGTACGGCTACTTCCAGGTCTTTACTGTCGGCAATAAACACGCGGCTGTAACCAAGTCCGTCGTTGGAAGTTGCCAGGGTTGCCATATACCCTTTTTTCAGCTTGAATGAGCTGATTTTGTTATCAAAGGTACCTAATGAGCTGTTGATAGTAAATAAGGGGAAGTCGGATTTCGAATCTTCGCTGAAATTCTGACCGGTAAATACAGTCAGCGGCTTGAAAGCGGAACCCTGTGGAATTACTACAGCACCGTGTTTGTAGATGGATACGCGACAATTTGTCCGGTAGGCGGCAGCCTGACCTTTGATTGAAATTTTACTCAAGAGTGAATCCAGCACGAATTGCGGTCTGCAATTGTCAACATACAACCACGAATCGTCTGAATTCAGGTTGACAATGCTGTTGACAAGCTGATTGGATGATGCCGTTAAATGCAGGTCTGTTTTTCCATTAATAATGACGTTTTTATCGGTATATGAAACAACAGTCACCACACTCGCTGTCAATTCAATTGTTGTTCTTGAATTCTGCGAAAAAATAAAAAATGAAAACACCAGAAAGGATAATAGAAAAGTAAATCTTTTTATCATGGTACGGTTTTGATTGTTGTTAAGGTCAACCAGAAATACTAAACAAAAGAAAAATACGATGCGAAAGTATATATCTATTTTCAAACCGGAGTGTAAAATTCATTCATATAAGTGTAATTTATGAAATTAACCATTTGAGACTCCGTGCATCTTTTTGTATATCAACTGACTGTATTAAATCGCTATCAGTCAAAAGCAAAGATAATCATAAATCAAGGAAAATATTCTCAGAACCGGATAAATATCAACTTCTAAATGATACGGGAGACACATTTTGTATCTCCCGTATTTGAAAATTAAGTTACGCTGTATGGCTTTATTTGACCATTACCTTTGATGCAAAAATGATACTCACACCGCTATGCATATTGAATCTGCAATTGATGACATTTTTTTCAAACCCAACTGTCGTCCTCCAAAGTCATACAGCGATACCTTTTCTGTTCCGTCAATGGATATTTTCGTGAAAAACGACTGTTTTTTTTACAGATGAATATGTTTAAAATTTATACCTGACAACAAAAATCTATGCAACGATAAATGTTTTGCGGATAAAAAAACGGTTCAATTTTGTATATACATCTTTCAAATCAAACCGTGTGGTTGATGCCCCCCTAAACCGGAGATTTCAAAAACAGAACATTACGACACAATAAACCGCGCAGAGGCAAAAGTGATGTTATCTTTCAGAAACCGAATAAAATAAACGCCGCTGTTTAATCCTGACACATCAATTTGTTGACTATCTGAAATGATCCTTTTTGTCAGAATCTGTTTTCCGGTCAAATCCATTATTCTTATTTCCATCCCCGGTGTCATTTCTTTACTGATTTTTATCTTCAGAAAATCCTTAGCCGGATTCGGGTATACTGTAACATCTTTCAACGAAGAATTGTGACTGATTCCGCTTAAATTATCCCATTTTGCGAGCAATGCTTGCTTTTCTGCCGGTGTTACCGGAATAACCGTTCCATGACGTGGTGTAAAATCAAACGAAATCGGGTTTGGAGTTACCTTGAAATTCTCCAGATCCATACTTTCGGTAAACTGGTATGCACCACTGGTATACATATCATAAATCAGCATCCATTTATCCGTATTATACATCCGGTAAACACAACCACCCTCCACTGCTGCAGTGGTAGTTTGAAGATATTGGTCAAATAATACATATCCTCCGGTCAAATTGTATGACACCGCTTTTTTAATTCCATTTCCGCTACCTTCAGTTTTAAAAAAGAGGTGATATTTTCCGCCCTGATACACAATATCTGCATCTATGACCGATTTTCCGTTGTTCTCAAACAAAAGCCGGGGTGCACTTTCGAGTGCGGTGAAAGTGCTGTTAGCGTAAGCGTAGTAAATCTTATCGTAGTCTGACGAGCCCAGGCGCATGGCGAAATAAACCATGTATTTTCCCACAGCAGAATCATAAATCGTTTGAGGAGCCCAAATCCGGTCTGCAGCAGCATATTCAGGGTAGGTTTTCGGTATATTCACAACTGACGATTGCCAGTCGATCAGATTTCCGGATTTCAGCAGCACCATGGCCCGGTTTGAATTCCATCCCCAGGCAGACACCATATCGGTGACAACCATGTAAAAATCGTTGTTTTCGCCTCTCAGGATATGCGGATCGCGCACTCCGCCGGTAGAACTTATGGCGGCAGAACTTAATATTGGTTTGTTTTTGTTCAACGCCTTGAATTCATATCCGTCGCTGCTCAGTGCAAACCGAATGGATTCCTGATCTCCGGTATTTCCTGTGAAATATGCAAAAAGATACGCTGTAAAGCCTTCATCTTCAGCCACATTTACCTGAAATGTCTTTGAAGTGACTGCAGAGCCTTTGGATATGACAGCAGTGAGTGTAATGGCTGCATTTCCAGTTCCATTGGCAGGCCTGCCAGTAATTTTTCCGGTATTGGAAAGTACTGCGGGATTTTCCGAAGTCCACGTAATGGATGAGCCTTCCTTTCCGTTGGCAGGCAGCGACAAATCCGAGCGAAGCAGCGTAATATTTCCTGTAAGCGCAAGACTCAGCGAATCCATGCTAACACTCTCACTATCAGACAAAAATGGCATTACTCTGGCAATGTATTCCCGGGTTGTGGAAATGTTGTTTTTAAGAAATGTGGCAGTTAAAGTGACTAATACCGGCGAAGATCCGGCTGAAGGCCTGGTGACAACACCCGAATTGCTCAGCACACTCTGATGCGACGATTGCCAGGAAATGGCAACACCGTTTTGGTACTCTGACGGCAGATTGATGTTGGATACCACCGAATCCAATCCGATGATTACCAGATTATTTTTTGCATATTCGGTGAATCGGATATTGATGGCACTATCAAGTGGAATTCTGTCGGACGACAAAGCCGAGATTTCTGAGACAGAAAGGGCTCTGTTGTATATTCTGAAATCCGATAAAAATGAATTCAGGAGATATACGTCGGTTGAATAACAGGAACGTCCGATAAAATTAAAAGCCGTTTCACCCAGGTCGGAAGGTTTCACATACACATTGTTGCTTTTGACCAAAGCCCCGTTCAGATAAAGTCTGCCGGTGGTGTTTTGCTGTGTGTATGCCAGGTGTTTCCACTTTGCCTTTTCAAGGGCTGAACCCACAGAAACAGTTGTTTCGTTTTGCCAGTGTGTTTTTGATATGGCATATCGGGTGTTTTTGGCGGTCAGAAACATATTTCCATTTGCTGTTCGTGCCATGTCGGTCGAATTGGCAAACGTGCAAATGAAATTTCCATTTGCCGATAAATCCACATCCGGATTGATATACACGTAAAATGAAACGGTGAAATCACTGAGCGAAGCTATCAGTTTCCCGGTATTGGCTGTCAAATCCACATAGCCGTTTGCAGAACCGAGATTCAGCACATTGTATCTGCCCAGAGCTTCCGCAACGGCTCCGTTTTTCAAAATTCCATTGTATGAATTGCCCGAACCATCTGTAACATTGTTTCCGGCGGGTAGAAACGAATACAACAATTTCAGCGAATTATCCTGAGCATAAGCGACAGCACAAAATCCATTCAACGCCAACAAAAGAAAAAAAATGGTTATCTCATTTCGGAATAATCTTCTCATGTTTTTTATTTGCTCACAGAAGGTATTAAATACATCTGAAAAATTGAAATTAAATTGCATCGTAAGTTTTATTATTTCAACACATTACCAGGTATTGGGTACTTTCGAATCATCAACGACCATGGCCTGAACAAGCATTGCGTGCCTGATAAGGTCAGTAGCGGAGCGCACTTCGCTTCGGTAATTTATTCCGTAAGGCCAGAAGTGTATCGGATTTGAGTTACTATCGCCTTTCAACACTTCACCTGTACCGAATGATGCAATCACTGCTTTGGCTTTTGCACCAATCCATACTCCGCTTACCAGATTGGCTCTCCATGATGTAGTTGTTCCAGACCCCACGAAATGAGCTATTTCGTGCATGGCAGTTCCCACCCACATATAGCTTGTACTGGAGCCAAATCCAATAGATCCGTGATATGAAGCCTGCGCAGTGGGAATTCCGGCGTTGTAGTACACATAAATATTCCCTTTGAAGGTGGTGTATCGGTTGTAGTAATAGCATGCGCTATCCATAGCTTCTTTTATGAGTCTGTATTCATTCGGATAAACAGTTTTATCTATATCCAATGTGAATGTGACGTTACCCGTGGTGGGTTTTACCACCATTTCATTGCTGTAAGTCGTTCCGATGCAGTTTTTGGCGTATGCTCTGATGTAATAGGCCGAATCCACAGCCAGCACGCCTGACTGAATAGTAAACTGTCCTGTAGCTACGCCTCCTGATGATTTTCTGTCGAGTGTGGTAGGACTTTTCCGCGTTGACCAGCATATTCCCCTTTCGGTGAGTGCACATCCCCCGTTGCTCGCAATATTTACCGTACAAATAGTTCGGGATGTGGTGTAATTATACACCGTTTTCACTAACTCCACTTGCGGCAAACTGTTGTCGGAAAACTGCATGCTATCTATTGAAGTAAGCGGAATTTTTGTTACCGACTGATCGTTCTTGAATACATCCAGCACAGACTCATTGCTGCTGAATTTCATGCTGTCGATCAGCTGAATCGAAAAAGTGTTAATCGTCGCGTTATTTCGGAAAACATACATATTTTTCTGGCCTGAGACCACCGATATACACATGCAAAACAATAACAGAACAGTTAATTTTCTCATAACTTAATAAATTTCAGCATCCTGTTTCCAACTCTGATAAAATATACTCCTCCGGAAAGATTGCTAACATCAACGTGCTGAGAGAAACTTCCGGCTGCCTCGTATTTCACTAACGTTCCTGAAGCATTGAATATTTTGATTTCTTTATCCTCAATCCTCAAATTATTCAACTGAATATAGTTTCGGGCAGGATTTGGATATACAGACAATACGTTTTCAACGGCAGAAACCACACCGGTAGGAGTAGAAAATATCATGCTTCGAACAGATGTAAGGGTTAAAGATTCCGACGTGAGATTCTTATAAAACAAATTCATGTTCGGGTTCGGAAAGGTGATTTTTTTCAGGTTTGACAAATTAACCTCTTTCACTGTCCCATCCGTATTTGTTATTTTCAGGGCATAAGTTTGGGCACGAACACCGCATGGCATCAGTAAAACAAATCCAGCAATCAGACCCCAAATAAAGTGTAAATGACTTTTCATACGTTTATAGTTTTTATTTCAGCCTCCTAATCCTTCCGATAGCTGTCAGGACGGGATAAGTCGTGTTTGAGATTCATCTCGAATGGCTGTTTCATGTTACATTCTTTTTGATGTAAACTATTTATTGTACAAAAATAAAGAAAAGAAAACATACAATTTGATTAAAACTGATTTATGATACTCAAGATGAACTGAATTTTACCCTATTTGATTTTTTATTGCTAAATATCAACACGTTAAAAATAAAATAATGGCTACTTTTGTATTGTTATCCTGCCATTACTCAGCCTTCGATACAAGATTCACAGATTCGCAGGAATAAACGAATAATAGTAATTAAAAATCAACATATCTGATGATCTGAAATTTCATAATCGTTTCAACATACTTTTTACCATGAAAAGCCATATTTCTCAAAAAAAAGGCGCAATCATCGCGTATATTTTCAGCTGTTTTGTCTCTTTAAGCAGCAATACGATTGCTCAAATCACAGACCCGGATTTTATTTACAAAATCAGCGAAAATGCTGAAAAAATGAAAGAAGGGAAATTCAAACCCACCTGGGAATCGCTTCAGCAGTATCAAGTTCCCGAATGGTTTCGGAATGCGAAATTCGGGATGTGGACACACTGGGGACCGCAGTGCCAGCCTCAGCGGGGCGACTGGTACGCACGCGGAATGTATGAGGAAGGCTCCTGGCAGTACAAGGAACACATCAAACAGTATGGCCATCCATCCGAATTCGGATTCAAGGACGTAATCAACCAGTGGAAGGCTGAAAAATGGGATCCGGAAGCTATCGTAGAACTTTA
>ERZ1645189.58-NODE-58-length-26935-cov-7.290030_pt1 | contig 26935 bp, 30 predicted proteins | sample MGYA00575350_ERZ1645189 | MGnify/ENA primary metagenome ERZ1645189 (study PRJEB40845, sample SAMN11283421) | freshwater sediment metagenome | isolation source: river sediment | host: Sediment | place: India: Jajmau, Kanpur | collected 2015-12-17 ...
CAATTTTACGGCACTCTCCCAGTCCATAATCATACCCCTTTTTCCTGTAGATGAGCCCCCTCTTTTTCCAGCGGGGATAATAAACAGTATTATAGCCATAAAGATTGCAACAGTACCATCATTAATATATTTAGACTCCGGAAAAATCCCGGACCATCCTGGCAGTGTAAAGCCTCCCAATTCAATATCGGCTCTGAAAATCCATAATAAAGCAAGCAGAGAGAATATTACAAATACAATTTTTTGTTCTCTGGTGGTTCTCCCCATCTCTTTCAGTTTCAAGTGAAAAATATCTCTCTCTACCTCCCTCCATTCTCCCTTAGCAGGACGGAAAACGAAATAGAGATAGATCCAGATAAAAGCAGCAATTGAGAGAGCCAAGGGAAGGGCAAAAATTAACCATTTGTAAAAAGAGACCTCCGGAAGTTCAGGAAAATAAATATGAAATATCCTGGCGAATGAGAGGTTAGGAGGTGTCCCTACGAGTGTGGCCACTCCGCCAACTGAGGAGCTGTATGCAACTCCAAGCAGAATAGCAATTGAAAAGCGGCCGGAACCTCTCCCCTCCATAAGCTTATCCAGCTGAAATATTATTGCCATTGCAATGGGCAGCATCATCATTGCTGTTGCTGTATTAGAGATCCACATAGAGAGGAAAAAAGAGGCTGCCATAAACCCCAGCAGGATTCTTGACGGACTAACACCTGTTATACACAGAATCTTATAAGCTATTCTTTTGTGAAGTTCCCACCTCTCCATAGCCAGAGCCACCAGAAAACCTCCCATAAAGAGGAATATTGTATCATTAAAATATGTTGCCGACACGGCCTTGCCATCCATAATTCCCAGGATGGGAAAGAGCGCAACAGGCAACAGAGAGGTTACGGCAAGAGGGAGAGCCTCGGTTATCCACCATGTTGCCATAAGAATTGCGACAGCCAGTGTGGCGGTCACCTTTGGGTTTTCCGGGTCAATATCTCCAAAAAAGAGCAGGAGCAGTGCCAGCACCGGAACAACTACAAAACTTATAATTTGTTTGAGTCTCAATTGGTTTGTCAATCTTCTTCAAATATACAGGAATTTCAAAAATAATATTCATACATTTGCAGTGAAATGGTAGTATTTATTTGCTTACTGCAAATGAAACTTTAAAATGGGAATCAGGTTTAAATCCTGAGCTATACCCGTAGCCGTAAGTTCATTTTATGTTTTTCGAACTCTTTGACCACTGAGAGAATCAGGAAATATCACCTGAGAGTACTTGGGAAGGTCTCGAAAAACTGAACAAGCCGGAAGACCTGCCATAAAAAATATTATTTGTAAAACTTCGGGAATAAAGTTTTTACGGGCAATCTTTTTTATTGCACCCTTATTCCTGTTTAAACATTCAGTCTCTATGAGAGCCTTTATCTCCTGGAGTGGTGGCAAAGATTGTACTCTTGCACTACATCATTTTTTAAGCAATCCTCAAAATAAGGCCTGCTATCTTGTCCACTTTCAAACAGAAGAATCCGGGATTTCAAAACATCACAGATTTGGTAAAGATGTATTTGATATGCAATCTGACTCCCTGGATATCCCACTGCTCTATGAGGAGGTTACCGCTATGGGATACGAACACCATCTTAAGAGAATAATTGACAGATGCAAGTCAGAAGGGATTTATGCAGGAGTCTTTGGAGATATATTTCTGGAGGAGCACAGGGCCTGGATTGAGAGGATCTGTAAGGAGAGTAATATTACCGCTCTTTTCCCATTATGGGGAATGAATACATTATCTGCAGTCCGGGAGTTCTGTAATTTAGGATACAAAGCAAGAGTTACCGGGACCAGAGAAGAGGAAGAGTTTTTGCCGCTTAAAGGGATGGATATTAATAACGAGTTCATCCAAAAGATTCAGACAATTGAAGGTGCTGATCCATGCGGCGAAAAGGGAGAGTATCATACTATGGCTTATGACGGACCTCTTTTCAAAAAGATAATCTCAATAATTGCTATACTATTGTTGTTGTTGCCGGGCATTAAGCTATCAGCGGAAAATTTCAGAAGAATTATCTCTCTTACCCCATCTGTTACACAAAGCATATACTATTTAGGAGCCCGGGAGGCTCTCGTTGGTTGTACCAGTTATTGTCATATTGCAAAAAAAGATGGAGTAGAAATTGTCTCTTCTGCAATCAAACCAAATCTGGAAAAAATAGCAGCATTAAAACCAGATCTTGTTCTTGCATCCGGGATGATTTCTGAAAGAGATATTAATACCCTTAGAAGGCTTGGGATAAAGGTAGAAATTCTCTCAACACCTAAGTCATATGAAGAGATTTGTACCCAGTTTGCAGCAATCGGAAAATTAACCGGCAAAGAGCATGAAGCAAATCAAATAATCAAAAATTCCAGAGAGAGAGTCAATTCAGTTTACACAAAAATGAGGGCATCTGGAAAGAGGGATAGATTTTTTATTCAGATTGGAGCTGCACCCATCTATACTGTAATACCACACACATTTATGGATGATTATATTAAATTTTCATATGGAGAAAACATTGCTTGTGACCTGGAAAGTGGAACCATAGGAAGAGAGTTTGTTGTAGCAAGAGACCCTGACTACATTTTTATAGTCACTATGGGGATTGTTGGAAAAAACGAGGAGAGTGTGTGGAGAGGCTTTAGGAATTTAAAAGCTGTACGAAAAAATAAAATATTTATACTGGAATCTGAACAGGCATGTCAGCCAACTCCTGTGACTTTCGCAGAGACACTGGAAATTATTAATAAATACATATCAGAGAAATGAAGACAAAGGGATTAATTCATGTTTATACCGGAGATGGAAAAGGCAAAACCACCTCTGCAATTGGATTGGCTTCCAGAGCGCTAGGTGGAGGAATGAAAGTTTGTTATGTATCATTCCATAAACGCCCTGAGCTTTATGGATATACAGAAATGGATAGTTTGAAAAAACTGGGGGCAACTGTTCTGAATTTTGCCAAGGGTCATCCCCACCTGGACCAAAGCATAGATTCTGAAGAACTCTCAAATGAGGTCAGGAATGGGCTTAATCATATATCAAATTTGATCTCCAAAGAGAAATATGACCTGCTTATACTTGACGAAATAATAATATCAGTAAGAGACAAATATCTTAATGAGGAGGAGTTAATCTCATTTATTAAGGAGAAGCCGGAGGGGCTTGAACTGGTAATAACAGGTAGATCCGCAACTGATAAGATGATTGAGATGGCAGACTATGTTAGTTTCATTAAGAAAATAAAACACCCTTACGATAATGGAATTACAAGCCGTAAAGGCATTGAGTATTAAAACAGGAAAAATTGCTCTCCTTATTGCTTTATTGTTTTTTGCATCCCTTCTATCCCTGGGGACCGGGGAAATAAATATTTCATTTAATGAGCTTCTTCATTTTATTAATAATGAAGGATCTGTTTATTATGAGGTTCTTCACAATATAAGAATTCCCAGAACGCTTCTTGCAATTGCAACCGGAGGAGCATTAGGATTGTCAGGTACAATACTTCAGGGAGTCTACCGGAATCCCTTAGTTGAACCATATACACTGGGTATTTCCGGAGGGGCATCTCTGGGTATAACGATTGTTATCGTCACAGGTATTAACGCAACCGGCATAGTATCATTACCTCTTGCCGGCTTTTCCGGAGCACTTGTGACAATTTTTCTGGTATACTTTCTTAGCTACAGGAGAGAGGGTATAAATATTACAAAAATGCTTCTTACAGGAGTTATGATAAGCTTTATCTCAGCCTCTGCTGTTATGTTCCTGATGTCAATCACTGCTGTTGAGAACATCCACGGGATAGTCTTCTGGACAATGGGCTCTCTTAATGAATCAGATCCGTTTATGGTTTATGGAATGCTGACTATATCAATTTTGGGCCTCCTCTTGTCATACCTCTTTGTATCCCCTCTAAATGCATTAAGGCTGGGAGAATCAGCAGCAAGATCTCTTGGAGTTAACACAAAATTGACAATATGTATTCTCTTCCTGATAACATCACTGCTGACAGGAAGCGCAATTGCAGTTTCCGGTGTGATAGGATTTGTAGGGCTTGTCATTCCTCACATTTCCAGGCTAATAGCAGGCACAAATTACAGAACTCTTCTTATTATCTCATTTTTGTCCGGAAGTGTATTTATGCTCCTCTGTGATATGCTTGCGAGAACACTGGTCTTTCCAAACGAGCTCCCTATAGGAGTTATAACAGGTATTTTTGGTGGTATAACATTTATTGCACTCATATGGATAAAAAAGAGTACTTGATAATTAAGAACCTCACCTGTGGTTATATGGGTGGATTTAAACTTGAACCTGTCAATTTAGTATTGAAAAGGGGATGTTTTGCAGGTGTTATTGGATGTAACGGATCCGGAAAAAGTACCCTTTTCAAAGGACTCTCAGGCGAGTTAAATCTTTCAGGAGGAGAAATTCTCCTTGATGGTATTAGTTTATCAAAACTCTCACTTAAAGAGAGGGCAAGGAGGGTCGCTCTTGTTCCACAGTTTATTGAAAAAAGTCCCATAACGGTAGAGGAGTATGTTCTTATGGGACGAATGCCGTACCAGAGGCTCTTTCAATATTCAGAGTCAAAAGAGGATATTGAAATAACTAAAGAGAGCCTTGAACAGACAGGGATATTTCACCTCAGGAAGAAGAGGGTGACAGAGATCAGCGGAGGAGAACAGCAGATGACTGCTATAGCATGCGCACTTAATCAAAAACCGGGACTTATGCTTTTAGATGAACCCACTTCCCATCTTGATATCAAGTTCCAGTCAAAAATCATGAATCTTCTTCAGCGGTTAAATGAGGAGGAGAGGCTCACTGTAATTATGATAATACACGACCTTAATCTGGCAGGAGAGTACTGTGACCACCTTTCACTTATAAAAGAGGGTAAAATAATTATACAGGGGAGTCCGGAAGAGGTGCTTACATACACGAACATTGAGCTTGCGTATAGTTCTGTAGTTGTTGAGAGCAGGAATCCTGTATCAGGCAAACCGGCAATATTTCAAGTATCAGAAAAGTTTTCCGGGAGGGGGATATCATGAAAGTAGTACTGGTTAGACATGGAGAAACAATAGAGAACAGAGAGGGAATCTGTCAGGGGCAAACCGAAGGGAGGCTGAGCGAGCTTGGAGTATTACAGGCCTGGCTTACGGCCGGAGAGTTAAAAAACACAAATATTGATCTCTGCATTTCCAGTGATTTAAAAAGAGCGATTGAGACTGCAGAGATTATTTTAACCGGAAGAGATATCTATATAGATAAAGAGCCCTCCCTCAGAGAGAGAAATTATGGAAAACTTCAGGGAAGACATTTTTCTGACTTTTCAATTACTCCTGATCTGATGGAAAATATGGAGAGCGAAGAGGAGCTTAAAAATCGTGTAAGCTTTATTGTAAGATTACTAAAGAGGTCTCCTCTGTCCAGCAATGTTTTAATTGTCAGTCATGGAATAACATTAAGAATCCTGATACTCTCACTTATTGAAAATAGTGAGAAGTGTGATTTAGTCAATTCTGAAAAAATTGATAACTGTTCAATTACAATTTTAGAAAGAGATGACTCGGGTCATTTCACCATAAAAGAGTTCAATAATACAAACCACTTAAAAACTAACTGCCTATGACAATTTAACAAAAAGCCTTAAATCAAAAAATGTCGACACAATGGAATCCGGTAATCTTATTGTATAGAAAAGCCGGAGCTGTACCCGCAGCCGTATGTCATTTAATACTTCTGAAGCACATAAGCCACTGTCCTATAGGATGGGAAGGCGTCAGAAGCAAGACAAGCCGGAAGACCTGTCGCCAAGAACCATCGCTTTCGGGAAAAAAGGCACTCGAGAGTTTATGGTTAAGCATAAACGTTTAACTAATAACTTTTTTACAATAATGAATTTTAAAACATTTACAGGAGCTGTAATTATGCTCCTTCCCCTTGGTGCATTCGCACAAGCAGAGCCAATTGATACTACAAAAAATTATGAAATTGAAAAGGCTGTGGTCACAGCCTCTAGAATGCAACTTCCTCTTAAAAGCATTCCCCAGAAGGTGGAGATTTTAGATAAATCCATAATAAATAAAAGCCCTAATGAAAATCTTGGTGAAATTCTGAAGAGAAGGACAAATCTGGATATTATTCAATACCCGGGTGCAATGACAACAGTAGGACTCAGAGGGTTTCCTGCAACAGCACACTCAAGAAACTACACTCTTATTCTAATTGACGGCCTGCCCGCCGGCACAAATAATCTTGCCACAATTCCCTCCGATTTTATTGAAAAGGTGGAGATTGTTAAAGGGCCATACTCTGTTATGTATGGATCCGATGCAATGGGAGGGGTAATTAATATCATTTCTAAAAAACCGGCAAAAGAGGCTCAGGGTGGAGCATCTGTTGGAGCAGGTAATTTTGGTCAAACTCATTTCAGCGGATATGCAAGCGGAGGCGTAACTGACAAGCTGCTCCTCTCAATTTCATACAGCAGAATGGAACAAACAGCAGATTACCAGATTGGTTCAAAAAACATTCTGGGGATTACTGAGACCGAAAAGAATATCCTGGACAAAAAATCATATGGAGATATTATGGAGAATTCAAAATTCCGGATAAGTCAGTTTAATGGAAAAATTGAATACAACATTAATAATAAGGTTAAGGCTGGTATATTTTCATCATTGATGCTATCAAATGATATTGAGACTCCCGGAAACTACTGGCATAGTTACGGGAAATCAAAAAAAGAGATTACCAGATTCTCAAACTATGGAGAGATAAGCTATTCAGAGAAGAATAACCTTCTGCTGGTCTCTCCCTACTCAAGTATCCAGAACGAATCAAACTATAACAATAATGACAATGAGGCCTTCATTAATTCAAAAGAACAGATAAGACAATCTGGAATAAAGATTGGCAATACTCACACCTGGGGTAGATTCAAATGGCTCGCGGGTCTTGATTATGATTTGTATGATGTCAAATCTGAAAGATTCTCATCAAAAATCACTCCTGCAAACCCATACAGACCAGACCATTCCAGAGGCTCACTCTCTCTTTTCACACAACTGGCATACTCCTATAACAAGCTGTTTGTCAGCGCAGGAGGACGATTCAACAACATCACATATATCCTCCGGGAAAATAAGTTGCTGGGAAGTGAAAAGAAGAACTCAAATTACAATAATTTCAATCCATCATTGGGAGTCAAATTTGAGGCTCTACCCTGGATGATAATCAAGGGGAGCTTTGGAAGTGCTTTTTATGTTCCTGATGCTTATAAAAGCGCCGGTGTATATATGATTGGCAAGAAGAAATATGTAGGAAACCCTGATCTTAAACCTGAAAGTACCTCTTCATTTGACTTTGGTATCAACTTAGGGAAAGCACCTCTGCTAAATGTTGATGTAACATATTTCCAAAATTTTTACCAGAATAAGATTGTTAATGATAACAGTCAAAAAGATGTTACTACTTATAAAAATGCCTCAAACGGAAATATGAGCGGGATAGAGTTTATGGCTTCGTCAAATATTGCATCTCTGTGGACAAAAGGCTCCAGACTTGAGTTTTACGGAGGGCTGACATGGTTTATTAATAACACATTTGAGGATGTCATAACAAAACAGACCCTTTATACAAGAGATGTTACAGCAAATTTTGGGATAGTTTATGACAACTACAAAGGCTTTGAAGCAGGTATAAACAGCAGGTACTCCGGCCACAGACTAGAAAATGACTGGATGACATGGGACAATCTCAGGCCAGATATTAAGTCTGTGCACTATTATACCAAAGGTGGATATACAGAGAGTGATCAAATTTTAAGACACCCTTCCAGTTTGATTTTTGACGCTTATGCATATTACACAATAGGCGGTAAATTCAGAGTAGGAATTACAGCATCCAATCTTCTTGATGAAAATTACACAGAGAAAGATGGTTACAATATGCCGGGCAGGTCTGTAATGGGTAACATAAGTGTAAGATTCTGAGAAATGAGAGAGATAATCTTTATTACCGGAGGCCAAAGGTCCGGTAAAAGCAGTTTTGCACAGGGATTGGCGGAGAGTTACTCCGCCCGTCCCTGTTATCTTGCCACAGCCAGAATCTGGGATGATGAATTTAAACAAAGGATCGAGAGACATCAGCGGGACAGAGGAGAGATGTGGCAAACAATTGAAGTTGAGAAGAGGATTGGAGATGTAAAAATGGAGGGAGAGGCCATTCTGCTGGACTGCATTACACTTTGGCTGACAAATATATACAGCGACAACAACTTTAATGCTGAACTTTCGCTTGAAGAGGCAAAAAGGGAGTGGAATAAGTTCACTTCTCAGGAATCCACGCTAATTGTGGTTAGCAATGAAATTGGAATGTCTCTGCATGGAGCCGACAAGTGCAGCAGAGATTTTACGGATCTTCAGGGATGGATGAATCAGCATATTGCAAAAAGTGCGGACAAAGTCATTTTAATGATTTCCGGAGTCCCTGTAACAATCAAAAATAATTGACCAAATTCTAAAAGATATTTCATGGAAAAAGAGATAATTGAAAAAATTAATAGCCGTACAAAACCATTAGGATCGTTAGGGCGACTTGAGGAGATTGCATTTAAAATTGGGATGATTCAGGGTAGAGTAAATCCTGAACTAAAAAATCCTGTAATTCTGGTCTTTGCGGCGGATCATGGTATTTCAGAAGAGGGTGTTAGCCCCTTCCCAAAAGAGATTACCCATCAGATGGTAATGAATTTTACCCGGGGGGGTGCAGGTATAAATGTCTTTACAAAACAACACGGAATTGGCCTGAAGGTAATTGACTCCGGGGTTGATTATGACTTCCCGGAAGGGGCTGGTATTATTGATGCAAAACTAGCCAGAGGTACCAATAATATGCTAAAAGAGCCGGCGATGAGTGTTGAGTTGTGCCGGGAAGCAATAAAGAGAGGGAGGGAGTTTACCCGATCAGAGTTTGAAAATGGATGCAATGTAATTGGATTTGGAGAAATGGGCATTGGAAATACATCATCGGCATCGCTGCTGCTTCATAAACTGGGCGGTTACCCCCTGGAACAATGTGTGGGAAGAGGGGCCGGACACGATGAAGAAGGGGTTAAAAAGAAACTTGAAACACTTTCTAAAGTATCTAAAAAATATAACCCTCCGGGAGTTGAAGAAATATTATCCACATTTGGGGGATTGGAGATTGCGATGATGTGCGGGGCAATTCTTGAGGCAAAAAGACTTAATATGTTGATTCTTGCAGATGGATTTATCGCAACCTCAGCATTTCTGACTGCTATAAAAATGGATCCCGGGGTATATGAAAACACCATTTTTTGCCATTCATCCGGAGAGAAAGGACATGCATTAATGCTGCAGCATCTTAAGGCCGAGCCTTTGTTGAACCTTGGCTTGAGGCTGGGAGAGGGAACGGGAGCTGCTATAGCTTACCCTCTGATTAAGTCTGCTCTGCATTTTCTCAATGAAATGGCCGGATTTGACGAGTTATGAAAAAAGAGCTAAACCTGCTGTTTAATGCACTACTCTTCTATACCCGTATTCCTGTCCCGTTTAAGGTAGATTTCTCCAGGGAGGCTCTTACAAAATCCTTCCGTTACTTTCCTTTAGCAGGAGTAATTGCAGGATCTTCCGGGATATTTGTCTACTTTTTGGCTTCGTATGTTTTCACACACCCTGTGGCAGTAATGGCTGCATTCATTACCCTTATTATTACAACAGGAGCAATGCACGAGGATGGACTGGCAGATTTTCTGGATGGATATGGCGGAGGTGCAGACAGGGATAGCATCTTAAGGATAATGAAGGAGAGTACAATTGGGGTTTATGGGGTTATTGGCACAGTATCAAACATTATTTTAAAATTTTTGGTTCTATGCTCATTCCCCCATCAACTCTTTATTACTGCTTTTATTAGCGCACAAGCTATCAGCAGGATAGGTCCTGTTTACCTTGTAAACACATCTGTGTATGCAAGAGATGAAAAAAGTAAAGCTGACCATACCAGACACAAAACAGATAAAACAACAACTGTTATTGCAACTCTGATTGCTCTGCTTCCTCTGCTTCTGTTCAATCCAATTTTTTCTGTTGCCTACCTGGTTTTCTTCACAATAATGTTTATATCATTCAGAAGATACCTTCATAAAAGGACCGGCGGTTTTACAGGAGACACCCTTGGCGCACTTCAACAGTTAAGTGAACTGCTTTTTTACCTGACTCTTGCAGCCTCAATAAATTTATTGACATAATGGATGTAAAAGGGATAATTTACCTTATAAGACACACTAAAACGGTTGCTGAGGAGGGTATATGCTACGGCAGACTTGATCTGACAACAGCCGGATGCTTTGATGAACAGGCATCTATTATCAGAAGGAAGATGGAGGGAGTGCCTGTTGGTAAAATATACTCCAGCCCTCTAAGGAGATGCAAACAACTGGCCCATACCATAGGAAAAAAAGTAATCTGTGATAATAGAATTGCAGAGATGGATTTTGGCGATTGGGAGGGACTATCATGGAATGAGATATTTCTCAGAGAGGATGGGAAGAGATGGTTTGCAGATTACCTAAATGTAAGATGCCCGGGTGGAGAGTCTTTCAGGGACCTCTGTAAACGGGTAAAATTATTTGCAGAGGAGATTCCTCTTGATGCAAAATCTACTGTAATAGTTACCCATTCAGGGGTGATTCGCTCATTCCTTGCTGCTATGGATATTCTCCCAGAGGAGGAGATTTTTACTGTAGATATTGCATATGGCCAAATTGTTAAAATTGAAAACAGAGAATTTGAACTTATATGAAAATAGAGAGATTAAGACCCATAATGTTCGTTGGAACAGGTTCTGATGTAGGTAAATCAATTATAAACACAGCGTTTTGCAGAATCCTTCTTCAGGATGGATACTCACCTGCCCCATTTAAAGCACAGAATATGTCGCTTAATAGTTATGCCACAAAAGACCAGCTGGAAATTGGCAGAGCTCAGGCTGTCCAGGCAGAGGCCTGCGGTATTGAATGCACTACAGACATGAATCCAATACTTTTAAAGCCTACAAGCCATACCTGCTCGCAGGTTGTACTAAACGGAAAACCTTCCGGAAATAAAAATGCTGCAGAATATTTTTCCGGGGCCGGCGGAGATAAGTTGTTTAAAGCGGTGACAAAAGCTTACGACAACCTTGCCAATACATATAATCCAATTGTACTTGAGGGAGCAGGGAGTATTTCAGAATTAAATCTTAAAAGCCGGGACATAGTAAATATGAGAATGGCGCTTTACAGCAAAGCTGCCGTATATCTTGTTGCAGATATTGACAGAGGTGGAGTATTCGCAAGTGTATATGGTTCAATTATGCTACTACCTCAAGAGGAACGCACTTTGATCAAAGGGATAATAATAAATAAATTCAGAGGGGATATTAACCTTTTTAAGGAGGGAAGCAGAATGATAGAGGAGCTCACCGGTATTCCGGTAGTGGGCGTTCTGCCGTGGTTTGACGATATTGAGATTGATCAGGAGGACTCAGTTATTCTGGAAAGAAGAGTGGCAAAAATAGATGCGGACAAGGTTACTATAGCTGTCGTACATCTCAGGCATATGTCAAATTTCACTGATTTTGGACCTCTTGAACAATTAAGTAATATCAATCTGGTTTACACAAGAGATCCGGCTGTTATTGAAGAGGCTGATATTGTAATTATCCCCGGCTCAAAGAACACAATTGAGGATCTCAACAATCTTAGAAAAAGTTCGCTTGCAGGTTCATTACTAAGGCGTCACAAAGCAGGTAAATCAATATACGGAATATGCGGCGGATTCCAGATTATGGGTAAATGGATATATGACCCCAACCACATTGAGGGAGATATTGAAGCGGCCCCGGGGCTGGGAATCTTCCCGGTTGAAACAACACTCTTACCAGGAAAAAGAAGCCGTCGCTGCAGTTTTACCCTGATAAATTCAAATGGTTGCGGTGATGGATATGAGATACACTCCGGGGAGACATCCACGGATAACCCATTCGCTACTCTTGACACAGGAGAGGCAGATGGATATTTTCTTAACTCAAAGACATGGGGAACATACATTCATGGAATATTCGACAATCCATCTATCGTCTCTCTTATTCTAGACGACTTAAATATTAAGAATCCCGCAATCATGGAAAAGAGGGAATCAAAAGAGGATAACTATAATAAACTTGCAAAGTGGTTCCGGGATAATTCCAATATAAGTTACATATATGATACATTGAGAAAATGATAAAAGGACACGGCAACAATCCCTACGAAATAAAAACTCCAATAAAAATAGATTTTAGTTCAAATATTGCCTTCAATAATAAGTCTGCTGCCATTTTTAATCATATAAAAGAGGAGATTTCCTGCCTTGGAAACTACCCGGATCCTGAGGCTACAGAACTAAAGGAGAAGATTGCAATACATAATAACCTATCACCCCATACTATCCTGATAACAAATGGCTCTGCAGAGGCATTTTATATAGTTGCTCATTTAACAGCAGCCTCACATTCAGCAATATGTATTCCCTCTTTTGCCGAGTACGAGGATGCTTGCCGGTGTTATTGTCATAAAATTGAATATATCCACTATCATAAAATTGAATCAGAGGGGCTTTCCGGCTTTGATACTATCTGGATTGGTAATCCTAATAACCCGGACGGATGGATAACCCCACCCGAGGTTATATATCGGCTTTGCCGGAAATACCCAAAAACATTGTTTGTTCTAGACGAGGCATATATAGAATTATGCAATGAAAAGGTTGTGTTTTCCGGAGAGGATGGAATCCCGGATAATCTGATTATTATCCGGTCACTAACTAAATCTTTTGGAATACCCGGACTTAGACTGGGGTACATAATTGCACAAAAGGAGATTATCAATAGTATGGAAAATAATCGGCCTCCCTGGAGCGTAAACTCTCTTGCATTAAAGGCAGGCTCATTTATTATTGACAATTATATAAATCTTATGCCCGATATAAACGAGCTCTGTGAGGAGTCTCTCCTTTTGCAAAAAAGTTTATCTGGTATCGAAGGAATAGTAGTTACGCCATCAAAGTGCAACTTCTTTCTGGCTTATTCCAGTAAAATAACTTCGCATATACTTAAGAAGAGGTTAATTGAGAATTGTGGAATATTGATAAGAGATGCGTCAAATTTCAGAGGTCTATCTACCAGCCACTTCAGAATAGCCGCTCAGGATAGGAAGAACAATATAGAACTTATAAAAGCAATAAGGGAGGTATTATAGATGTCTTTAAACAACCCTGATTTTATTTTGATTCTGACACTGGTATCGGGTGCAGTTCTTGATACTATTTTGGGAGATCCAATATGGCTTCCACACCCTGTCCGATTATTCGGAGTTACTATTGGGTGGTTAGACAAAGCTCTTAACAGAGGAGTTATGCGGTTCTACAAAGGGTTAATCATGACTCTTATGCTTGTTTCTGCAGTGTGGATCATTATTTATCTCACCATTCTGACTCTGGAGCCCTATCCTGTTATTTCAATTATAATCACCTCAATATTCGTTTTTTTTGGACTTGGCAACAAATCTCTGATAGAGGAGGGGCTTAAAGTTGAGAGATTTATTGATAAAGGGGAAACAGAAAATGCCAGAAAACAGTTGGCAACAATAGTTGGAAGAGACACAAAGCAATTATCACCACAAAAAATGAGAATTGCAGTACTTGAAACACTCTCAGAGAATCTGAGCGATGGTGTAGTTGCCCCCCTCTTTTATTTCGCAATCGGCGGAGTCCCTCTTATGATGGCTTATAAAATGGTGAATACTCTTGACTCTATGGTAGGATATAAAAACGAAAGATATATCGATTTTGGGAAAGCTTCTGCTATTTTAGATGACATAGCAAACTTTGTCCCTTCCAGGCTGACAGCCTTAATGATAGCTATTTGCTCTGCCAGTAAACGATCATTTGAATTCATTTATAAATTTGGTAAAGCCCATGCAAGTCCCAACTCCGGATACCCTGAGGCAGCACTCGCCGGAACATTAAACTGCAGATTTGGAGGGGGGAGTTATTATAATGACATATTAGTGGACAAACCATTTATTGGAATAAATGACAGAGAAATTAACAAATCTGACATTAAGAGAGCTATCTATATTAACATTCGAGTGTTTATACTCTCAATTGCAATTATCTCTCTAATCTGTATATGGTGATTTGAGACAGAAGCAGAATAAATGAGACCAATATCATCCCTGTAATTAATCCCTGTATTTCAAAAAGTGTAGCACCCATAAGTATAACTTTTCTGGAACTCTCAACTCCATACCACAGTGGATTTATAAATCTGGTGGCAGCGGCCCAGGCCGGCATTGAACTTAAATGAGAAAACATGGTACTAAGCATAATAAGCAGTACAAGGGTGATTGTGAGAATATAGACCGCTCTGAGCTGCGTTTTTGAAAAAGAGGCAATAAACATTGCCATTGCAAGAAGATCAAAAACAAAAAGAATCGATACTAAAAAGAGCGGTACAATGTCCCCTTTTAGCGGAAGATCATAGACAAAAAAACAAAAGAGATAACAGATAATAATCTCTGCAAGGCAGAATATGGTAAAGAATACGAATTTACCCAGCAAATAGATCTTTCTCTCCATAAGAGTAGCTTTGAACTGCTCCTCGACGCCGGACTCTCTTTCGTTAACAATATTAAGAGTTAACAGAGCTGCACCCAAAATTGTAATAACCAATACTACCAGAGAAATCAGATAGTAATGTTTATACATTCTTCCTGAATTAAAAAGCGTTTGATAGACAACTCCCGGACTTTTATCCTGCATCATCTCATAAGACATAGCATAGAGAGAGGTCATAGCCCTTCTGGGGAAAGTCCCGTCTAAAATCAAATTATAACCTTCATCCGAACTCACAAAAATCATATCAAGCTCTCCTCTCTCCATAGCATCTTCCGCACTCTCAATATTATCATAAAAAATAGTCCTGTCAAACATAAAACTTGAAGCAACCCTCTCTGCAACAGTATCGCTTTGCATCTGATTATTGATATCACAAAATCCGGCTCTTAAACGGTACTCACCATCAAATGAAAGAGGAATTAATCCCAGCACAACAATCGGGCAAACAAGAACCAGAAACAGAAGAACCCTGTTTCGTATGAGTTGTAAAAACTCCTTTTTTATTGTAGCGATAAGAAGTCTCATTTTCTAAAAAAATTCCTTTTTAAAAGGTAAACGGATACAGCATAAAAGAACAATGATTGAAATGCCAGTATTATAAAATATTTTGCATTTACATCAATAGAGGTAAGTCTGAAAACCACCCCTTTATAACCTTCAATAAACAATCTTCCCGGCATAATTGATGCAACAGGGGTAATTATACTCTCCATTGATTGCAAAGGGAATATAAATCCGGAAAAAAAGACATTTGGAATGAATATAAATAACCAGCATCCTATAAGGAGCTCCAGTTCATTCTTAACTAATGCAGCGATGAAGAGGCCTGTCATCATTGTAGCCACAGAGAAGAGTACTGTTAAAAGAAAGAAGTTAAAAACTCCCTGGTTAATTTCTATCCCAAACATAAAAAGAGAGAGAAGGTATACAGAGAATCCGTGAACAATTGAGACAATCAGATATGGGATTGATTTTCCGGCAATTATCTCATTCATCCCCGCCGGAGTTATAATAAGCAGCCTTGCTGTTCCCCTCTCCCTCTCCCTGTTTACACTCATACTTAACATAATTGAGGCTACAATAATTAAAGCAATCATAACAAGTCCCGGCAAGATTTCTATCTCACTCTTTAACTCCTCATTATATATAAACGAATATTCAAAAGGGAGGGGTTCCGCAAAATGGGCAGATAATCTTTGCATTACAGCCTCAGACATCAAAAGATCAGAGCCATTAAGAAATACATTTACCTCTCCTCCTCTTTCAAAATTCTCAGGAACAAATAATACAAACTTTAGGTCTTCACTAATAAAGGCCGGAATAATCTCATTTTGGTGATTAAGATTGCCATTAAACGAGAACTCTTTGGTTTTATCAAGCTCTTGAATCAAAGAAATAAAGAGAGAAGAGCCACTTTTGTCAAAAACAGCAAATTTTACATCATTCAGTTCAAACCTTAAAACATTACCCAGAATCCCAACAATTATGAGTGGCAAAAGAATCAATATAGTCATACTTAATTTATCCCTGTAAATTGAGATAAATTCTTTACCGGCAATATGAATTATTCTTTTCAGTTTTAACATTGCTCAGGTCTGAAAATATTAATATTCCTGTGACACATAGCAGATTCTGAAGCATAATGGGAAGTTACCAGTACAGTTGTTCCGCAATCGGATAACCTCCTGATGCACCCCCATATTTTACCCCTTGTCAGGGTATCAACACCTGCTGTAGGTTCATCAAGCAGAAGAACTCCAGGATTTCTCATAATTGCAATGGAAAACGACAGCAGCTGTCTCCAGCCGGAAGTAAGCTCCTCTACCCTTTTGTTTTGAAACTGACCCAATCCCAGTAAATCAGAGGAGAGAGCGAATTTCTCCTCAATTTCTGCTTTTGACAAACCATTTATTACACCATAAAAATTATAATTTTCTCTGGCAGTCATATTTGCCAGCAGTGCAGAGCTTTGGCTCATATAGCTTTTATCAGTTCCAATAAACATCTCTCCTGAATACGGAGTAAGTATTCCACTTAACATTTTAATAAAGGTGGTTTTTCCCGCACCATTTGCTCCGGTTAAAGAGACCACCTCTCCCCCCATAATCTCAACAGAGAGATTGTTTACAGCCATGAATCTGCCGTACTTATAACACAAATCAACAGTCTTTATGATTGGATCAGACATTCTTCAAGAAATTTTTCATAAATACCATCTCCGCGGAACCTTTCCCGGATCTCATCCATTGTACAATAATTCAGCTGCCTTCCCTCGTGGAGTACCAACAAGGAGTCCACATAATCAAACTCTTCATAATAATGAGTGCTGACAATAACCGTTGTTCCTCTCTCTTTTAGCTTTCTAAGTTCACTAAATATTGCAGCTCTTGAGTCTGAATCAATACCTGTAGTTGGTTCGTCAAGAAAAAGTATCTCCGGAGAGTGAACCATAGCACAAATTATTGCCAGTTTCTGTTTCATTCCTCCCGATAGTGTGTCGGCTCTTTTATCGGCAAAATCCATTAATGACTCCCAGAAAGGGGACTCAGTATGTAATCCCGGAGAGGAGCCATACATCTTTGCAAAAAAGGAGATATTCTCCGTCAAAGTCAAATCCGGATAGAGAGAGAAACTTCCCGGAACATATCCAATCAGTTTTCTTATCCTTTGATAATCTCTTTTTACCTGGAAACCCGCAATCTTCACCTCTCCTTTAAAGTTTAAATCAAGAGTTGCAAGAATATCAAAAAGTGTTGTTTTACCCGCACCGTTTGCACCGGTAACTCCAAGAACTGATCCTCTTTTCAAACCAAAAGAGAGCCCTTTTAAAGCCTCAAGTTTTCCATAGCTCTTGCATAGTTCCTTAACCTCAATTACAAGATCGTCTGTCATAAATAAAACCCTTTTTAAAAAACAAGCTCCCCGGGCATACCACTTTTCAGAGTCCCGTTATTGGAAACCTCAACTTTAACTTTGTAATGCTGATCCGTTCTGTTTCCCCTTGTCTGAACCATCGAGGGAATAAACTGAGGCCTTTCTGAAATGTTCAGAACACGGCCCTTGTAGATAATCGCGCTATCATCATTCATATAGTACTGTATTCTAACTGAATCCCCGGCAGAAACTGAAGATATATCAGAACCGGGAACCCATGCAACAAAATATATTCTGTTTACATCAGCAACAGATAATAAAGGACTTCCCTCAAAAAGATACTCCCCCTGCCTGAAGTTAATCTTAATAACCCTGGCTCTTACCGGAGCTTTTATATAACACAGCCTTATCCTCTCCTCTAAAATGCGCAACTCATATTGAAGCGGCTCCATCTGAGAGAACATACCCATCTCCTGTAATGCCTTAAGGCTGGACTTAACCTTTGATCTCTCGAGAGACAAAATAGTCGTGTCAATTACCGCAAGAAGATCCCCCTCATTACATATCACCCCCTCCTCTGCAATAAGTTTTTGCAACTTACCGGTACCTGTTGATGGCAAAACCATCTCGTCAGATTGAAAATTGCCATAGAAGTTCTTATCCCCCTCATTTTTGCACCCGGCAAAAAGAAGTGTAACCACCAGCATTATTAATGAGAATTTGTTTATCACGATATCAGGTTTTTGAATAATTAATCTTATTTAAAAATACTCTATATCTCTCCCATTCTAAAAATTATAAACCCACAGAAGGTAAAATTTCCTGTTTTTTACAATTTGTTGATAAAAACCACTTAGACAAACCCTTTAAAATAGTAACTTAGTGGATGTTCAAATTTACCCTTCTATGGAGAACCCTTACCTGCAGTTAAAGCATCTGAGTGAAACAAGAAAGAGTTGCAGAAAATTCAAACCTGATGAGATTCCCCAAGATATTACAGACAAGATATTATCTGTTGCAGCAAACTCCCCTTACGCCGGCGGAAGCCGAAGCTGGGGAGTAACAACAGTAAAAGAGACCGCAGTAAAGGAGAGGCTGGTGCTGGCAATCCAGGAAAAGGTTAGAGCCACAGCTGAGTCCATGGAGCGGGAAAGTGCAGATCTTTTCGTAAAATACTCTCAAAATTTCATGTTTTTCAGGGAGGCACCTCTGCTTATTATTCCCTATTTTAAAGTTACACCTGTAATGAAATCTCTTCTCAGGGAGAGTATTACAGAGTCTCTGCTGCAGTGGGAGAGAGACAACTCTGTGAAATCCATCTCATGTGTATCAATGCTCATCCTTCTTGCAGCAGAGAGCCTTGGACTTGGGGCTTGCTATATGACAGGACCTCTGATTGCAGAGAGGGAGATCTCTGAGATCCTTAATATTCCTCCCGGAAGAGAGGTCGGAGCAATTATACCTATAGGATACAAATTGTAAAAAAGATAAACCAGACTTAAAAACTTCACTAAAATGAACACTACAGACCAACTCAGAGAACTTCTAATGCCTGTTCTGGGCATAACATCAATAGATGAGATTAAACCTGAGAGCGCACTTGTCAGAGATTTGGGAGCAGAGAGTATCGATTTTGTTGAGATTCTTTATCTTATTGAGACAGAGATGGGAGTTAAAATAAAAATACAGGAGATTGCTATGACTGAATACTCCTCTGATGGTAACAATCTGCAAGATGGGAAAATAACAAATGAAATTGCAGAGAGACTTAACAAGGATTTTAACACAGACAGATTTACTGAAGGTACAACAGTTAAGGAACTTTTCGAATCCTTCACTGTAAAAGATTTGGCCACTATTATTGACAAAAAAAGAGACTCATAAACTGATTTATATGAGATTCATATTAGTTGACAGAATTGATGAGTTAAAAATTGGCTCCTGGGCAAAAGGGGTTAAGTGCATATCTCAGACAAATGAGATTTTTGAACAACACTTTCCGGGATATCCTCTGATGCCCGGTTCTCTTATTATGGAGGGACTTGCACAACTATCCGGAGTTCTTTTTGAGTACTCTTTAATGCAGCTTGGCCACACCCATAAAAGACCGGTACTAACACTAGTTAATAAAATGAAATTTCGCCGGTTTGCCACTCCCGGAGACAAACTGGATTATGATTGCAGAGTTAAATTATTTTATCCGGATGAGTACGCTGTTGCTACTGTAACTGCAAAGTGCGACGGGAAACTCTACGCAGAGGGGGAGCTTCTCTTTGGATTTGCCGATATACTGGATGAAAAATTATTAAAATTATCTGTGGAGGCAATTGAGAGCTTTCTTAAAAACACCAAAATAATTGCATCCGATGAGAGTAATTTATAGAAAATATCTCCCCGGAGAGGATATTCCTGCTGCAGACTACTTTTCCCGTCGCAAACTAGTAAAGTATTTTTCCAGGGAGACAATGGCTGCTGTGGTTTGTATTGGAGAACTTCTTAAAGGCGAGGTACCATCACCTGAAACACCTTTCTTTTTTTCATCCGGAGAGACAGAGATGATGGATATTTACAAAGAGGCCTGTATGGTTTTTGATAAGGGAGAGCTCAAATTTGACTCTTCGATGTTTCTGGAGAGGGCAATAACGGTAATCTCTCCTCTCTCTCATTTCAAGATGATGAGAAATATGGCTCACTGTTTTATATCTATTGAGTATGGTCTAAAGGGAGACAACGCTGCAACAATGGGATCTGTTTCAGGTCTCCTCGTTCCGGCAATGCTCTCTGAAGGGAGGGGCGATATTCTTATAGGAGCGGGAAAGCTTCACGCAGATGGTACTGCTGAGGGGGGATTTGCACTAGTTACAGCACATGAACTCAAGGATTGTCCAATGCTGGAGAGTGACGGGGAGGCAATCTGCTTTTTTAGAGAGAATTACAATATATAAACTTCCTAATTTTTAATCACCTATATGGGAGTAGTTATTACAGGAATTGGTGTAAGATCACCGCTGGGATGCACGGTTGAAGAGTGTTTTATGAACCTTGAGCTTGGGACAAGGTGTGTAAGAGATATTGAAAATTTTGAGACCGGCGGATTTTCACAGAGAGCTGCAGGAGAGGTAAGGCATAATGGAGAGGTTGTTAAGAGCCCCCCTGATGTTGACAGGAAGGCACTTTTTCTGGAGGGGTCAATAGAGGATCTTAGAAATAAAACAATCTTCTCTGAAAGATATAATCCTGAGGATATTGTTCTCAATACGGGAGGTGGTCTGGATTATGTAGATATCGAAAGCTTCTACAAAACCGGACAGTTCAGGAGTCCTGCGGGAGAGGAGCTCCCGTCTCACTATAAATCAGGCGAAAAGATCCGGGAGACAGCAGATAAATTTAATATAAAAGGGGGTACAAATATTTTTATGGCCTCTTGTGCTGCCTCTACGCAGGCGATTGGCTCCTCGTACCGAATGATCAAACAGAATTTTAAAAAAGCGGCTGTTACAGGAGGGTCAGACTCAATGGTAAACCATGTAAACTACGTGGGCTTTCAAAAACTGGGAGCAATGACAGCAGATACAAACTCCCCTTTTGCCTGCAAACCTTTTGATCTCAGAAGAAGCGGCACTGTTTTGGGAGAGGGTGCATTGATGATTCTGCTGGAAAATAGCTCCTCTGCACGGCAGGAGGATATTCTGGCAGAGATTTCAGGATATGCCTCAACAATGGATGCTTATGCTGTTACAGATCCGGATCCGGAAGGGAAATCACTTGCGGCTGCAATTGATGGGGCACTTAAGGATGCAGGAATAACCAGCGATATGATAGACTGCGTTCATCTGCACGGTACAGGTACACCAAAAAACGCACCTGCAGAGTACAATGCCCTTAAGCTTGTTTTTGGAGAGAGGGTTAACTCTCTGCCGGTATATTCGATGAAGGGGCAAATTGGTCACCTGATTGGTTCCTGCGGTGCGATGGAGCTTCTTGGAGCAATATACTCCCTTAAACATCAGGTTGTCCTTCCTACAATTAATTTTGAAACAAGAGATCCAAACGCTCCTCTCTGTGTTATAAAGGGGGAGCCCCTTAAAATGAACATTAAATATCTCCTTAAGACAAACTCATCCTTTGGAGGAGAAAACACAGCAATTGTACTTAAAAAATGGGAAAGATTGTAATCACAGGAGCCAGCTCTGAAATAGGATTATCAATTACCGGGAAACTGGCAGGACTTGGAAAACCAATGGTTCTTCACTGTTTCAAGAACAGTGATACTCTTGAGAGATGGAGAGGAGTTGCAGAAATTGTTAAGGCCGATTTTTCTCAAAGGGAGGAGCTGGATATGTTTATAGCCGGACTTGATGATGTTGAAATTCTTGTATACGCATCTGCCGTTACCGATGCCGGTCTTGTACCACAAATTGATGAAGAGTCCCTGAATAATACTATACAGGTTAACATCTTTGCATACACGAAGATATGCCAGGCACTGATTCCCCGTATGTGCAGCAAAAGGAGCGGCAATATTATAGGGATTTCATCCGTATCAGCAAACAGGGTTTTCAAAGGGCAGGGAGTTTATGCAGGAAGCAAAGCATATATGGAGGCCTTTACAAAAGCGATAGCCATTGAGTACGGGAAAAAAGGGGTGAGGGCAAATTGCGTAGCTCCCGGTAGTATAGAGGCCGGAGCTCTTAAGAGGCTGAACTCATTTGGAATGGAAGAGATAAAACAGGTAAACAGTTTAAACCGATTAGGCTCTCCTGAAGATGTTGCAGAGGTAGTCCATTTTCTATGCACACCGGCCTCTTCGTTTATTACAGGTACAGTTATTGAGGTTAGCGGCGGGCACTTGATGGGAGTCTGAGTTCACTTATCATACAGGGGAGTCCGTGTCCGCTGTAAACCATTGTTGATGGAGGAAGAGTAAGAATTTTCTCCTTTATTACCTTTATAAGAGAGGCAAATCCGTCGTTTGAGTAGCCAATAGTTCCGTTATATGTAGTATCTCCGGCAAAAAGGATGTCCCCATCCGGCAGATAGAGGCAAACAGAGCCTTTAGAATGGGAAGGAGTATGAAGGACATGTACCTCTACAGAGCCGAATTTTAGTACAGGCTCCCCATCAAAGTAGTTGTCGGCCTCAGTAAAAACATACTCCATATTGACATTGTAAACAGATGCAGCGTGAGCGGCAATAAAAAGCTCCTCCTTATCATCGATATGCATCCAGGTTTTAATATTGTAAAAATCTCTTGCCCAGGCAGCACCGGCAATATGGTCAAAATGGCCGTGAGTAAGCACTATAGCAAGAGGGTTAAGGGAGTTCTCTTTTATATAGTTCTCAATAGAATCTCTCTCTGCCTTGCTGTTTGCACCGGGATCAATTATCAGGGTATCACCATTCCGGGCCGAGAGGAGATAGGAGTTCTCCGCCATCTTATTCTGAACAAATCTTTTTACCTCAAACATTAAGTAAAAATAGTAAATTGGAATTTTTTCATTAGTTCCTGAACATTAAATAATTGAAATAAATTTGCAATAACGCACCCCAAATTTACGAAAAATAGTACCTTTATCCCGCCCTGCATTGCAACTACAAGCTTAATTCTATATACAAATGAAACTGGAAAATGAAAAGTATTGCCACGAGTGTGGCAGGAGCATCAATGCAAAAGCGGAGATCTGCCCCCTCTGCGGAGTGAGACAACCCTACATGGCATCCGGTTACCACGGGGAACAAGGAATTAATAACCAATGGCTGATTACCTTCCTCCTCTGCTGGTTTCTTGGAGTATTTGGAGTACACAGGTTTTACGCAGGTCATACAGGTACAGGAATCCTGATGCTCATCACTTTTGGCGGCTGCGGAATCTGGTGGCTTATTGATTTTATTATGATCATCGTTGGTAACTTCAGGGATAGCGATGGAAATTATATCAGGCTACGCTAGATCAAACAAACTCATAAGTTTAGTTCTTCTCTATTTTGGAATCTCAATTGTGTTGCAGATGGCCTTCTCTGTCAACATAATGATTCCTTGCCTCTGGAAAACATTATTCCATACTGAATGCCCCGGTTGCGGACTAACAACTGCATTAATATCTCTCCTTCGCTTTGATATAACTGGTGCTTACAGTGCAAACCCTCTTATATTTATTGTTTTGCCCTCAGTAATTTTCTATATAATAAAAGACTTCAGGAGATATGCCTCTGAAACTCACTTATAGTATACATAGGCGAGATTTTATGTATAGATTTTTGCGTTTTTTATACAAAAGAGGTTATATTTGTATACGTTTCTTAAATTTCTATACATATGAAACCCTGGACTGTCTTAGAATTACCATACAAAGTTGATCTGGAAACAAAGAGAGTGCTTAAAGCACTCCCATCTGCACATTCAGCCTTAGCGGAATTAAAAGGGGTAGTCTCAACCATTCCCAACCAGAACATTCTTATAAACACGCTTGGCCTCCAGGAGGCAAAAGATAGTTCAGCAATTGAAAATATTATTACTACCCACGATGACCTTTACAAATCTGAATTAAATCTTAATGCATTCAAGCCTCTACAGGCAAAAGAGGTCCAGAACTATATTTCTGCACTGAGGAAAGGATTTGAACTTATATCTGAATCAAATCTTTTAACAATTAACACTATTTTAAAGATTCAGGAGGCACTTGAGGAGAACAGTGCCGGATTCAGAAAATTACCCGGAACAGAGTTAAAAAGTTCGTCAACCGGTAAAACGGTCTATGTACCACCACAAAACAATCAGGATATCATAAGACTAATGTCAAATCTGGAAAAATATATAAACGATCCTGATTTGCAGGACTGCGACTCTCTGATTAAAATGGCTGTTATCCATTTCCAGTTTGAAAGCATTCATCCGTTTTATGATGGAAATGGAAGGACCGGCAGGATAATAAACATTCTTTACCTGATTAAAGAGAGGCTACAGTCTCTACCTGTTTTGTACTTAAGCAACTATATAATAAAACATAAGACAGACTACTACAGACTACTCCAACAAGTCAGAGAAGAGGAGAGCTGGGAAGAGTGGATTCTGTTTATGATAAAAGGAGTAGAGGAGACATCGCGGGAAACTATAGATTTGATTATTAAAATCAAAGAGCTTATGCAGGTATTCAAAAATAGATTGCGAACCAATTACAAGTTTTACAGCCAGGATTTGCTAAATAATTTATTTAAGCACCCATACACAAAGATTGAATTCTTAGTTAACGATTTAGGAATTTCAAGATTAACTGCAGCAAATTATCTGAACAAACTGGCAGAAGATAATTTGTTAACAAAGGTTAAACTTGGAACCGGCAACTACTATATTAACCAAGAACTTTTTGATTTGCTATCTGATAGATAGTCATAACTGCAGGCTGCCTCGCACCAGCACCGGCCTGTGATCCGAGGCTAGTGCCTCCGGGATAACAGTAGAGTTGATAACTTTGAACTTCTCTGCAAATCTTTTTGATATAAAGATATAGTCAATGCATCTGTCCGGAAAGTTTGCCGGGAAAGTAAAGGTTTTCCCATCTGAAAGCAGCGAAAAACCACTCATTAGCACCTCCAGCTCAGCAGAGCCCGGCAGCGCATTGAAATCTCCACCAACGATAAATGGCTTTTTAAGCCTGTCGGCCTCCCTTAAAAGTATTTTTACCGACTCCATCCGGTCCGCTTCTGTCAGAGAAAAATGGGTAGAGGCAGCAAAGAAGCGCCGAAACTCCACAATCAGCAGCACCCTCGCCTCCTCACGGCCGGGCAGCGGCACCAGCCTTACTGAGAGCGGCTTCTCTGCCGACAGCATCGCAACGCCATATTTCCCGTTTCCAAGTTTTATTGCCGGAGCAAAAACAACATGCATCCCGGTTAGTTTGCCCAGCTCCATCGCCTGGTCCACACCCCCGGTTCTCGCCGTTGCACTGTCAACCTCCTGCAACATCACAATATCCGGCCTCTCCCTGCTAATCACCGCTGCCGTCCTCACCAGACTCTGCGCCTGCTCCATCCCCTTACCCACGCGGATGTTGTACGACATTATCCGCATCTCTGAATCGGCACCCCCCCACTGGCCCGCTGCGAGGGCACCACTACCCCAGAGGTAAATGGCCACGAGGCTGATTATCTTACACTTATAAGCTTTTCTTATTTTCATATATATACCTGAATTTCAATTGTTTGGCCATTTACCTCTGAGGTCACATCCGGCTGGTGCAAATACCTCCTCGTCCTCGCTTCGCCACGCCGGATTCACAATACACAAAAAGACCAGATCACCCTCACCCCGGTTTTCAATAAACTGCCGCGAGTTTGCCGGTATAAAAACCGACTGACCCGGATAGACCATAGATGTCTCATCATCAATATGCATCATCCCCTCACCCTCCAGAATATAATAGACCTCCGTAGATTTCAGGATATGAGGATACGACACTTTTCCCGGCTTAAGCCTGGCATGAGCAAGACTATACCCTATGGGCAACGGCTCATTATCCGGATGCAAAATTACCCTAAGCAGCGTGTCATCACCAGCAGTGATTTCAGGGATGGCGGATGTGGTTTTGATTATCATGGTAGTTATTTGTATGGTTTAAAGTTATTACTTTTTGGAAAATTTTATTCATCGAAAAATATGACTTACGTTTGACGTTAGTAGTACCAACTAAAATGAATAAGCTAAAAAACATACATCCGGGAGAAGTTCTTAACGAAGAATTTATAATCCCTTTAAATATTAGTGCATATCGATTATCAAAAGACACAGAAATTCCTCAGACTCGTATTTCTCAAATTATCAGAGGTAATCGTAGCATCACAGCAGATACTGCCCTTAGACTTGCCGAATACTTTGGTGTAGATCTTAAATTCTGGCTTGGATTACAGAGTGACTATGATCTTGAAAATGAAAGAGAAAAAAAGAAAGAGGTTTTATTAAGAATTGGCAACATAAGGACGATAGTCATCAGTTTGCATGATTATCCCCCACTCCCCCATAATAACAGATAATCGTTTTCGCAACAAGTGCTCTGATTTTTTATGGTGCTGCGCAGTTTATACGGCCTTCGGCCGAAAATGGGGATCAGGAGGTTGCGGTGTTGGGCTAAAGTTTCCCACATGTGCATTATGATATTATTCCTATAATTTACAGGTGAATTTATCGTAAAATCTAAAACCCGTAATGGTGTAACGCTTTGATTATATGATTGCAGGAACTTAACATGACATGACATATCACATGTCAGATCAAACTGCTTCTTGCAGATTTACTGAGAGTTAAA
>ERZ1645189.60-NODE-60-length-26826-cov-6.014194_pt1 | contig 26826 bp, 27 predicted proteins | sample MGYA00575350_ERZ1645189 | MGnify/ENA primary metagenome ERZ1645189 (study PRJEB40845, sample SAMN11283421) | freshwater sediment metagenome | isolation source: river sediment | host: Sediment | place: India: Jajmau, Kanpur | collected 2015-12-17 ...
CCGAAATGGACAACATGATGTATAAAATCGAAGGGGAAGACTTATACCTCATCGGCACGAGTGAGCATTCCATGATTGGTAAATTTATCGATAGCATTACCGACGAAGCCGAATTGCCCATTGCTTTTACCAGCTATTCTCCCTGTTTCCGCAAAGAAGTAGGAGCACATGGCATAGAAGAACGTGGAGTGTACCGGGTTCATCAATTTGAGAAGCAAGAAATGATTGTGGTCTGCCACCCCGACCAAAGCAAACAGTGGTTCGAAAAGCTCTACCAAAACACCGTCGCATTTTTCCGCTCACTCGATATTCCGGTGCGCACCTTGGAATGCTGTTCTGGAGATTTGGCGGACCTAAAAGTGAAAAGCATCGATGTTGAGGCTTGGAGCCCCAGGCAACAAAAGTTCTTCGAAGTGGGAAGCTGTTCCAATTTGGGAGATGCACAAGCGCGTCGTTTGGCCATCCGAGCCAAAGGAGCCGATGGCACATACTTTCCGCACACCTTAAACAACACAGTGGTCGCTCCACCACGTATGCTGATTGCATTTTTGGAAAACAACTTACAAGAAGATGGACGGATTCGCGTTCCGGAAGCACTGAAACCCTATATGGGAGGAAAGGAATACTTATCATGAAGATGATTCATACCCCGTATTCTCGCCAACAAGCGGGGCATTACTCCCCAGGCGTACTGAGTCAGGGTACCTTATATATCTCGGGTCAACTACCTCGGAATCCCGAAACCCAAGTCATTCCTGAAGGAATGGAAGCTCAAACCCATCAGGTACTACAGAACCTTAACATGGTATTGGAAGCCGCTGAGTTGAGTAAAACCTCTGTGGTTTCAGTACGGATATACCTGACCAATGTGCGGCATTGGGATGAGGTGAACACACTGTATAGCCAATTCTTTGGAGAACACAAACCAGCTCGAGCGGTCATTACCGTTCCGGAACTGCATTACGGGTGCCTGATTGAATTGGAAGCCATCGCGGAACAAGCATAATCAAAAGAAGGCCAGTCCCAACAAGCATTGCTGCTTGTGGCGACTGGCCTTCTTCATTTTTTAATGATTGACGATTAACAAGTAAAGCAGTGTAATAATCAAACCGACACCGAAAAGCATGAGCTCAAAGGCCAGAGTCTGACTGTATTTGCTGGGGGCTGTATACCCCCGATTATATAATGCGAAGTGATCGTCGGTCCCCTCAACAACGCGAGGATTGCGGTTATGGAAGAAGGTTTCCTCTAGCAGAGTGAGCAGCCAACCTGAGGTGGAATGTAGAATTCGAGCAAATAATGCACCGATAAAGCAAACCACTTGGATAGCCGGTTGATAAAAGCGGCTTTCCAAATCAAAGGTGCTTTCAATGACTCGCACCCTGCCTTGCCCGTCACGCGAGGTCAAAAGCAGGCGCACTACGAAAATAAACACCAATAACCCAATGATTAAGGAAGTCATACTGCCTTGTACATTGACCGAGGAAAACCAATGAATCTCATGGGGATGAACATGAAAGAAATCAGCGGTGTAGTGCAAGATTTCGTTGTAAAACAGATTGGGTAATGCACCAAAAAGGACTAAACCCAGTGCTGCTGCACCAATGGAAAGACCCGTAAGTACGTCCGGCTGAACGGGTCCGGTATGGTGTTGGTGTTCGCTAGCGACCGGTTTTTGTACAAATAACGTGACGAATAACTTGCTCATATAAGCAAAGGTCAAGCCACCTGAGAGCAGGAAGAGCTTTTCCACAAGGGATAAAAGGGAATGTTGCCATACATGCATGTTTTCCACAATGGCTTCATGGATAAGTGTTTTGCTGATGTATCCGGCTAAACCGGGAACACCTGCTAAGGATATACCACCAATGAAGAAGCAGAGCATTAAATACCAGCTTCCTCGACCGGCTCCACGTAGCTGATTCAAATCGTTGGTGTGATACGTTTTGTAAAACACGCCGGCGCTGACAAACAAAACCAACTTGGTCAGAGCGTGGTTGATGACATGCAAGAGGGCACCTCCGGCTGCCAAGGTCGTGTCATGGTTGGCAGCTAAGAGAGCGGTTGCCACCATGATGAAGCCGATTTGAGACAAGCTAGAACATGCTAGGGTGCGTTTAAGGTCGTCAGAGATAAGAGCTAAGAGTGCACCCAACAACATGGTAATGGTACCCAACCCCAAGAGCAATAAAGCAAATGTTTCGTTGCCAGGAACGAGGAAAAGCACGGTCACAAAGATGCCAAATACACCGGATTTTGTAAGGATGCCAGATAGCAATGCACTGGCGGGTGCGGGAGCTTCCGGATGGGCTTTGGGCAACCAAATGTGTAGGGGGTATAAACCCGCTTTGGCTCCGAATCCCACCAACAAACAGATTGCTGCGGTTAAGAGAACGGAAGGATTGGCGTGTTCTGCTGCATGGTGTAATTCGTGAAAGCGCAAGGTATGTAAGTGGCTTTGCAAGATCATTAAACCGTAAAGCAAAACCATTCCACCACCCACCGCAATCGCCAAGTAGGTATAAGCGGCTTTACGAGACTTTTCGGTTTCGTTTTGCGCTACCCAAACCCAAGATGTAAACGACATGATTTCAAAAAAAACAAAAGTCGTCAACAAGTCGGCAGAAAGGAACACTCCTAGTAGGGCACCTTCCGTCATTAAGAAGAAAGCGGAATAACGGGTGACATGGGGATATCCTTTGAAATAGACCGGAGCGGCCATGGCACTCAGCATAAACACCAAGCTGGCAAGAATCGCCAAAACGATTTGTAAGCTCTCGGCAGAAAAATGAAAGCCGACCCCCATGAGCATAGGTATTGATAGTTCTTGATGATACTGTGGCAAGAGCAAACTGAGCCCAAACACAACCATGGTGCTGAGCAACAGAATACGATCTCGCCAAGCAGTCCGTTTTTCTCCCAAAACCGGCATGACAAGAGCCGAGAAAAAGGGAAGAAAAACAAGAACAGGTATGATGTACATCATTTTATCCACTCCGATTCCGGTTCTTCCTGCTAGAAAAGCAAGCTAACCCATTGTTCCACATAGCCGTCAAAGATGCCTAAGAGGAGAATAGCTGCACTCAAGAGGAGGAGAGTAAGGTTCATATTCTTAGATTCCAACTGGTTGCTATAGATCGCTCTTGCAGCACGTAGTTGCATACGGGGAGAGCGTCGCTGCCTTTTTGACATGCGAGGGGTGGAGGGGGTTTCTTGTTGGTCGTCGGTAGGGAAATATCCTTGTACAACAACACCCATTTGATACAATGCGGTCAATAATGCCGAAAGCATTAGGGCGGCGATTCCCCAAAAAGCTAAGGTTGTGCCGACGTCTGCTGCGGCGCTACCAATCGCCCATTTGCTCCAAAAACCGGGTAGAGGAGGAATGCCCATCAATGCCAAAGAGGCCAAAGTATAGGAAGCAAAGGTGACTGGCATTTTTCCGGCTAAGCCCGATAGTTGGCTTACATATTCTTTCCCCGATTTGGCCAAAACGGCTCCCGCACCAAAGAACAAGGTAATTTTAACAACCGCATGGTAAATCATGTGTAACCCGGCAGCTTGTAACCCCCGGTCCGTCATGAGAGTAACACTGAAGAGAATATAAGATAAGTTACTGATGGTCGAATAGGCCAATCTGCGTTTAAAATGATCGGTCCTTAGTGCCATAATCGAACCAAAGGCAATGGTGAAGATAGCGGCCATCATGGTTAGGGTTTGTGCAAAACTCCCTCGCAATAAATCCGGTCCATACCCATAATACACCAAACGGATACAAGCAAAGATGCCAGCTTTGACCACGGCTACCGCATGCAGTAAAGCCGTTACAGGTGTCGGTGCGATGGAAGCTAAAGGTAGCCATTGGTAACCCGGAAACAAAGCGGCCTTCACCCCGAAGCCAAAGAAACCCAGTGTAAATACCGTTTGCAATACCACTTCGTTCCCCAAGATGTGTAGTGGGTTCAACATTCCACCTAAGGTGAAGAAGTCGTTGCTGCCATAGACCGATAGGAAAATGACAGAGACAAAGCCAAGAGCTGCTCCGGTCATGGAGTATATTAAGTAGCGTAAGCCGGCATAGCGGGCTTTGGCGTCCATGTGGTGCATGACTAGGGGGAGAGTCGACAACGTGAGGAGCTCAAAGAATAAGTACATGGTGACCATAGAGCCGGAAAAAGCCACTCCCAATACGATGCCATAGGCGATGAGGAAAAAGCCAAAGAAACGTTGTTCCCCGCCTTCATGGTGCATGTAATCAAATGCATACAAGGTGGTAAGAGGCCAAAGGGCAGCAATAATCGAGGCAAACAAACGAGATAGACCATCTACATGGAAGGCAATGGTCAAATGCTCGGTTAAACGGAACAACTTCAATAGCTCTGTCGGAGGTTTTAAAATTAAGGCAAAGGTGAACAGACTAGTGGCGAGCACCACGCTCATAATGTAACGTTCTCTGCGTTGTCGATCTTGCATCATTGGACGGGTCATGGCGATGGAACCCAATAATGGTGTGAGAATGGCACATAGGATAAACCAATTCGGCATATTCAACACCCCCTAGAACAAGAGAGCGCTGAGGCTCTGTAATGGTTGCAACAGAAAATGAGGAAACAAACCACCCAATAGGAGAAAGAGACTGAGTAAACTCAAGGAAACATGCATCCTCCAGCCAGGTTGGCGACCTTTTGGAGACTCATAGTCTTTTCCCGGGAAAAACCCTTCCGAAAGGATTGGCAAGAGGTAACCCGCCGTCAACAACGCGGAGATCATGAGCACCATGACACCAAACCAACCAAAAAAGCCGGTTTGAGGGAGCAAGGCTCCTTCTGCCAAAAACCATTTGGCCACGAACCCACCCAGAGGGGGGATGCCAACCAAAGATAAAGCTGCAATGCTGAAACATGCCATGACCCAAGGCATCTGTTTTCCAATGCCCAATAATTCCGATACTTTGGTGTGCTCGGTGTAGTGGATAATCGCTCCAGACACTAAGAATAGCGTAATCTTGGCAGCGGCATGGAACCATACTTGTAATACGGCACCTTCCAAAGCGTGAGAGGTCATCATCATCATACCAAAAATGACATAAGAGAGTTGACTGACACTGGAGTATGCCAACCGTCTTTTCAATAACCTCTCTTTGAATGCCAGCATAGATCCTAAGAAGATGGTGAGAATTGATAGCGTCAACATCACATTTCGCACGGGAGAGTGTAAGAGGTTCTCTACTCCTACTAGGAAGAAAGTGGTTCGAAGAATCCCCAAAATTCCAGCCTTGGTGATGATACCCGATAACAAAGCACTGGCTGGAGCCGGTGCTTCCGGATGGGCGATCGGCAACCATGATTGCAAGGGGAACATACCGGCTTTACAGGAGAATCCCAGCACGATAAGTAGCCAGGCATAGCCGCTGACGGCAGAGGAAGTGGCAGCAAAACCACTGGTGTGGAAATCCAGTAAGAAGGGGGCTCCCCCCACCAAAAAACCAGCCAATACCAGAGCAGCACCCGCCACAGAGTAGCCAAGGTAGACAACAGCAGCATGTCTGGCAGACATCGTAGAGTTGTGTAAAACCAGAGGGAACGATGCCAGAGTGACCATTTCGAAGAACAAATAAAAGGTTAATAGATTTTGAGATAAGCATAACCCGTTTAAGGCCGCTAAACTCAATAAGGTAAAACCGTACATCCGGTGAGCTCTTTCGTCATGATTGTGGTATTCGAAAGAGAATAAGATAGCAGGGATAAATACCAGCTGAACCAGAGTTAAAAATAAACTGGCGACCGTATCCTGAGCAAAGAGAAAGGCCAGGTCTGGTGTGAACCGCACCAGCGTGAAAGCAGGAATGGGTGTTTGCCAGAGGAACAAGGAACAAAGCAAGGTGAGAATCGGGGTCAGCAAGGTGAGTGTTTGTGCTTTGCTGGGTTTAAACAGCAAAAGGACTAAGGCCATTACTACGGGCAAGCCGATCAGTAGCAGAAGAGCGATGGGAAATACTTGTAACATCTTTGTGCCCTCCTACAGCAACGCCAAGCCGCGTTGGATGACTTGTATCATGGAGTAACCGTTGAGTCCCAAGAACAGCACACCGGCCGAAAGCACCGGAGCAGAGATATAATCGAAACCGGGATTGGGGTCCACAGGATTTGGTGTGCAAAGTTCACAACGTGTCCAAATCGCGATGACTTCCGGCATATAATACAAAGCATTCATCACTGCACTAATCATCAACGTGATCAGAGCAGGCCAGAGTTTAGAGGGGTTCATCATCGCAGAGGTGACCAAGTAGAATTTTGCAGCAAAGCCTCCCAGCAAGGGGATTCCCACCATGGACATCGCGCCGATGGTAAAGCCTATACCGGCAATCGGATCTTTGTGAGCCGAACCTCGCAATCGATAACTGCTCTTCTCGTGATCGTAGACTTCAGACAAGCGGCCGGCGCAAAGGAAAAGCAAAGGTTTGACAAATGCATGCACCATGATCTGCAGAAAAGCGGCAGCCACACCCAAATTGACATCCAAACCAATACCCATAAAGATATAGCCGATTTGAGCCATGGAAGAATGAGCCAGCATTCGCTTAATGTGTTCTTCACGAAATGCCTCTATGGAACCATAGATCATTCCTGCCAAGCCACAAGCAAACATAATATTGGTCACATTGAGATCTCGAATCACATCAATTGTGAAGACTCGGTAGAATATTTTAATGAGCATGACGATATAGCCTTTTAAGACCAAACCCGATAGCACAGCACTGGAGGCCGTGGTTGCTCCACCATGAGCCATGGGTAACCATGCTCCAAAGGGGAATAGAGCGCTTTTAATGGCGATACCGGCAAACAACAGTCCAGCAACCACCGTTAAGGGAACGGTGTAAAGGCCGGTAGAGACCAATCGTAAGACTTGGGTTTGAATGTTCGGCATCAGCAGATGACCGGTGATGCAATAAAGCAAAACCACCCCAATCAAGAACAAACCCGAACCCAATAAGCTTATAGCCAAATACCGGATGGTCGAGCCAATGGTTTTAGGAGTATCCCGAGCAACAACAATTGCACAAGCGGCGATGGTGCTGATTTCGATGAAGACATATCCGGTAAACAAATCGTTGGTGTAGGTCATGGCGAGTAAAGCGGCCATGAGCATATTCATCATGGTAAAATAAAACTTCTGTTTCCCTGGCAGAATATCGTGGAATAGGGTCATGGAACCACCCAATAAGGAGAGGAACATCACCAAGCCAAAGATAAAGCCCATCATGGCTTCCAATGGACCTGCCGATAACTCGTTACCCCAAGGTGCCGGGAAATGACCCATCATGTAGGTAAAGTATTCATTGAGGGGGATCACTTTATACATCAACAACGCTGAAAGTAGTGTCACCACCGCACTCACAAACAAAGTTAATCGGTAGGCTCTGCGTCCGCTTGAGAGCAGAGGAATACTAATACCGGAAATCATGCAAAGCAGAATGCTGATCGCCGGGATATTATAGTAATAGGGTAGCAATCATTCCGCCTCCTTGTTGATTAACAGCATGATTTCATCGAAATCGACTGTCTTATAAATCCCATATAATCGTACGGTCAGTGCCAAAAAGAAGGCAGTGACACTCACCGAAACCACAATCCCCGTCAGCACCAAGCCGCTGGGAATGGGGTTAATATACACTTCCGCGTCGAAGACACCATTGGTAATAATCGGTGCAATGCGACCATTGATGTAGCCTTGCGAAGCAAGGAATAAGAAAATGGAGGAGTCCATGACGTTGAAGCCGATGATTTTTTTGATGAGGTTTTTCTGCAACAACAGGTTCATAAAACCCAATCCAAACAACAATACCGCAGCAATCATGAAGCGGTCATTAATCAGTTCGGCGAAAAAGTTCTTCATATTAGATTTCCCCCCTTGAAAAGACGGAGAAAAATCCGTACATCGTACAAGCGACGATTAAGCCGACGCAGATATCGAGAACAAAAATGAGGCCACTGCTAAATATCGCACCGGGTATGCCCAGCGGGATCCCGGTAGGCAGGTGATTGGCACCCAGCAAAAAAGAATACGTTTTGAGGATACCATAGCCCAGCAAAGCGGTGGTGGTTAGGGCTCGAAAGGTGTTCATGTTGAAGAACTTCTTCACACGATTATGCCCAAATCCGGAAGCAAACAATATTAAGCCAGCTCCCAGTATTGCGCCACCCGAAAACCCCCCACCGGGAGATAAATGACCGTTCAGAATCACGTAAATACCATATAACATAATCGCCGGCATTAAGATAATGGTCATCGTTTGCAAAATCATATCCCGGTTGTGGTCTTCGATGACCGCTTCATGGGCTTCTATCAGTTCTTCATCCGGATCGGTATTTTTTTCGTCTTTCAACAACAACATCATGACACTGGTAATGGCAAGCAACAATACCGAAGATTCTCCAAGTGTGTCGAAAGCACGATAATCTAAAATCATGCCGGCCACCACGTTGACTGCACCGGTTTCTTCTAACCCTTTTTCGACATAACGTTCTACCACTTCATTGACTGCAGGATTATCGGCTACTCCAAACAGAGGGAGTTTATAGACGGTATATAAGAGGATGGAAACCATGCCAATGACCACGATGAGTGCTACCGCCTGATAAGAGGTTAAGAAGAGCACATCTTTGTTGGGTAAGGGGCCAATGGTGGCTACAGGTTCCGGAGCTTTGGGTGTATCGGTTTCTTGCAACTCTGGGAACAAGCGGTCGGCTTCTCCGTTGACCCAGTCATTGAGCCGTTTAAAAAAATTCGTTTCTTTATTCATAACTACTCATCCTTTGTGCCTTTTAAGGCATGGATTCGCTTTAAGGTGATGAAGAACAAAATACCCGAAACACCCGCGCCGACGGCGGCTTCGGTAATGGCTAAGTCAGGGCTCTGCAATAAGGCCCAAATCACACTCATAACCAAACTATAGGACATGAAGATGACAACGGCAATCAGTAACCGTTCGGATAAGAATGCGCCAATGGCACAGACGAACAAAAAGACAATCAAGATCAACTCATATATGACGTTCATCATCCACAACCTCCAATTCATCGGTGATATGAGCATGGGTTAATACCTCAGCTCGGGCGATTAAGTGACTGGCTACCGGGCTCGCCATCCATAAAAAGACCACGATTAAAATCATTTTTGCAGAATGCCAAGAAATGCCCAATAGAAAGGTTAACCCGCTGACCAATAACATCATGCCCAAGGTTTCACAAAGTGCCGCGGAGTGCATGCGATTTAAGACATAGCGAAAGCGGTAAATACCCAATACAGAAGAAGCAAAAACGAACATGCTCGAACTGATGAGTACAACTCCAATCAGGTCTGTGACAAAGCGTATCATTTCTGAATCCTCCTATCTTCCAGTACAGGGGTTTTCATTTCGCGTTCCAGCTGCCCATAGCGGCGAATGATGACTAGGCGGGCCAAAACCACCACAGACAGAATACTTAAAAGAGCATAAACCAATGCGACATCGATAAGGAAGCTCTGATTTTGATACACAGAAAGAATACACATCATGGCGATAACCATGGTGCCAATCATGTTGCCAGCCATCAGCCGGTCGGTGAAGCGAGGACCTTTAATTGCCCGAACCAGACTAGCCAAAGCGGTTAACCCTAAGAAGATGCAGCACAACATCAAGAACAGTGAGACCCAATTATTGTTGATCATCGCGTTTCTCCATCTCCTCAAGGATTTGAACGAAATCGGATCGTTCGATTCCTTGCATGTATTTAGCGTCCAACGCATGGACCACAAAAGCATTTGGCTGTACCTGAACAGTAATGGTACCCGGTGTAAGGGTAATAGAATTCGCTAAAATGACCATGTTGCCTTCCTGTTTCACACTGCTGGAAAAGCGACGCAACATAGGCTTAATCTCCAATTCGGGAGTCCATATTAAGCGTAAGACCGACAAACAGCACTTGACGATTTCTATGACCAATGTTTTGAAGTAGCGAACCCATAAAGCCGTATGTACAGCCGCACTCAAATCGGCCGTAAAACGATAATTCAAGATTTTAACCGTAGCAAACTCAAGAATTAAGGCCAAGAAAAAGCCCACTAGAATAATTTCAACCGTAAGGGTACCACTGTAAACCCACCATAAGACAAACAATAGTAAAAACATAGGAACACACTCCCATACTTCTTAATAAAACCGGAAAAGCGCAAAAAAAGAGAAAGCAGGTCTGCTTTCCGGTTTGTCAGGCAAAAGACACCAACGAAGCGCCATATAGTGAAGGATGCATCATAGAATTTAAGAGATTATACGAATTATCATTGAAAAAACGAAATTTTAGCGAAAAAACACATCATCATTCGAGAAATATAGTACTATTGATGTTGTTTTCGAATCAACACCATACTACCCCTTATTCTCCATAAAGTCAAGCCAAAACCAGCAAAAACAATATGTCTACAAAGCAAGGATTCTGATAGAAAAATCGAAGCAGGATTGACTTTTTTGCAACCCTATGATAAAATTCTAAAGCTTGATATGGAGAGGTGTCCGAGCGGTTTATGGAGCTGGTCTTGAAAACCAGTGATCGTCTCACGGCGACCGTGGGTTCGAATCCCACTCTCTCCGCCAATCGCAGTCTTTGTTTTGTTGTCAAAACAAAGACTGCTTTTCTATTTCTCAAAGGAGAATTCCCCCGTATTTGTCGAATTACAACGCAGAGAAAGGGGCGATGTTGTTGAAGTTCGTATCTTGGAATGTCAATGGCTTGCGAGCCTGTATGCAAAAAGGGTTTGAGCAGTTTTTTACGGATGTCGATGCCGATTTGTTCGGGTTGCAAGAAATCAAGCTACAAGAAGGTCAAATAGACTGGAAACCGAATGGTTATGAAGCGTATTGGAATTATGCGGAGAAAAAAGGGTATTCCGGCACTGCAATCTTCAGTAAGAAAAAGCCACTCTCCGTAGAATACGGAATTGGCTTAGAACTCTTTGATCGAGAAGGGCGCAGTATTACTTTAGAGTTTGAAGACTTCTATTTTATGACCCTTTATACCCCCAACTCTCAGGATCAATTGGCTCGATTAAACGAACGCATGGTGTGGGAAGATCATTTCCGCTCCTATGTAGAGCGCTTATCTGCCAAAAAAGGGGTCATTTTTTGTGGTGATCTCAATGTAGCCCATCAAGAAATTGATTTGAAGAACCCAGCCAGTAATCGCAAAAGCGCCGGTTTTTCTGATGAAGAACGGGAAAAGTTTGCTGCGTTATTGAATGCAGGGTTTATCGACACCTTCCGGTATTTTTATCCGGATCAGAAACATGCGTATACTTGGTGGTCCTATATGTTCAAAGCCAGGCAAAACAACGCAGGGTGGCGTATTGATTATTTCTTAGCCTCGCAACAACTGAAAGAACGATTGCTGGATGCTAAAATTCATGCGGATATCCTGGGTTCGGATCATTGTCCTGTTTCTTTAGAGATTCAACTATAAGATTCTTTGAAATCGAATTATTTCGCATTTAAATTGACATGTACGGTATTCAATGGTATATTGATGTCGAATTTAGGAAAGAAAAATGAGAGAGAGGGATACTATGAAGAGGTACAGTGAATTATTCCGCAAAACCATTCAACCGACTGCTTTGTATTTTGGTGTCACTGAAATTGCCCAATTCCATCGCATACAAGCATCGACCGGGTTCCGTGAGGCAGCCAAATGGGTCAATACAAAGTTGCGCAGTTATGGGGTAGAAAGCAGCATTCTAACGAGCCCGGCCAAAGCAGATCATTGGAACTTAACGGCCAAAAGTTTTCAGGAGTGGACTTGTCGAGATGCGTGGTTATACTTACCCGAAACCGGAGAATATTTAGCCGATTATCAAGCGGATCCCATTTCGGTCATTCAACGCAGTGTGTCCTGTGATTATCGTAACGAAAATGTCGATGTGGTCTTCATCGAAAAAGGCAAAGCCCGCGAGGAGTATGCCGGTGTGGATTTCAAAGGAAAACTTATCTTTGTACAAGAACCCTTTGCCTCATTTGTGGAATGGGCAATACAAGGTAAAGGTGCTCTGGGTTTTATTACCGATTGTATTTATGAACTGCCCGGCGTAAGGACTCGCAACGATTTATACGATATTCGCAATTATACTTCTTTTTGGTGGAAACACACTTCAGAGGAAGTTCCTGCCTTTGGTTATGTATTGACCCCCAGACAAGGAGATGCTTTAGCCGCTCGGTGCCGAGCACAGATGGCGAAACATTTGAACAATCCAAAGGAATCGCCTTATCTTCCGGTGCGCTGCTTCTGCGATGCCTCTTTGTTCGACGGTGCTCTAGAAGTTGTCGATGCCGTGATAAAAGGAGAAACCAAAGAGGAGATTCTATTGGTGGCTCATTTGTGCCACCCTCGTAGTTCTGCCAATGACAATGCCAGTGGAGTGGCTTGTGCCATGGAAGTGTTGCGGGTCATCAAACGGTTGCAGGATTCAGGGGACTTGCCCCGATTCCAGCGTACCCTTCGCGTTTTATTTGTGCCGGAATTTTCGGGTACTTATGCTTGGTTGCAGCACCGACAAGGGCAATGGAAGCGTATTCTGGCAGGACTGAACCTCGACATGGTGGGTGGTCGTCAATCGGCAGGGTATGGACCGATTACGGTCAGTGACCTACCCGATACCACTCCTTCCTTTATTATGAGTTTGGCTACCTTGGTCATGGATGAGGTGCGTAACATGTTACCGGCTCATTCCGGTGTCGATACGGTTTCCGGTTTTAACAGTACCACATCTGCGTTTGACCCGGGCAGCGATCACTATATCTTTAGTGACCCAACCGTGAACATGCCCATGCTCATGCTGGGGCAGTGGCCAGATGTCAATTACCATACCAGTGGGGATTCCATAGATGTAGTCGACCCGGCTGTCTTACATAAGTCTGCCAGTTTTGCTGCCATCTTTGTATCGGTTCTGGCCAATCTAACGGTGGAACAAGCCACAGAGATTTTACACCGAAGTTCACAACGCACCATAGACAAAATGCAAGAAGGATACCTGAAAGTACTTCGCTGCCAATGGACGCCCCAAGATTTAGCCCAAAGAGTGGTGGAATGGCAAAAGAATACTCAAGCCAATCACAACACACTGCTTCGATTCTTTACCGGAGAACAAGCCAAAGAAGTAAGAGCTCTTGTCAAGGCAGAGAACACCCAGTTGGTCAAGCAAATGAGTTTATTGGAACAAGCTTGGCAACTTCCTGTAGTGGAATCGGAGAGCGTTCCTCAGCCATATGCCAGGGTGCCCAAACGCTTGTATGTCACGCCGGTCAACAAACCCGATGATTATATGGGTCTCAGTTTAAGTAACAAAGAAGCGTATTTGCATTATGTAAAAACGGTTCGTGCTCACCTGGCGGGCGCACATCGACTAGAGGCGTTAATCCAATTTCACATCAATGGTGAAGACACGATCTGGGAGATCGCCAGAAAAGTGCGTTTGCAAAGTGCTTCCTGCGAGGTAGCACATGTGGCGGCTTATGTGGACATGTTGGAGGCATTTGGCCTTGTAGCATACTAGAAAAAGAAGAAAGCCGGAAAGCGTTCGCTTTCCGGCTACTCTATGGGCTTCGATCGTGGACTACTTATTCTTCCTTTTGATACAGCTTAATTAGGGCTTGTGTACCATCGTTTTCATGACCTTGCTGTGCCATCTCTTCATATAAAGAAAGAACGGTATTCAGCATTTTTAAGTAGGTGTCTCTCTCGTTCATTTCTTGGTTGACAATGCGCATGTCCTTGATAAAGTGTTTGACAAAGAAACCGGGTCCGAAATCTTCACGCAAGACACGGGGGGCCATGTTTTGCAACTGCCAGCTTCCTGCAGCTCCTGCCCCAATGGCGGCCAACATCTGTTCCGGTTCTAAGCCAACTCGCTTAGCGTAAACCAAGGCCTCGGTCATGGCGGCGGTCGCACCGGCTACGGCAATCTGGTTCGCGGCTTTGGTGTGTTGGCCGTTACCAGCGGGACCCATGTGAACGATATTGGTACCCATGGCAGCAAACAACGGTTTGGCTTCTTCGAAGTCCGCGGCATCGCCACCCACCATAATGGACAAGGTGCCTTTTTTGGCACCGGAGTCACCACCGGAGACCGGTGCATCCATGACTCGTAACCCGCGCTCTTTTCCTAAAGCGTGTAGCTTGGCTGCTAAGGAGGGTAGGGAAGTGGTCATATCGATGATTAAGGCACCGGGTTTGGCGGAATCGAAAATTCCACCTTTGCCCAACATGACCTCTTCCACGTCTTTGGGGTATCCAACGATGGTGAAGATGACATCGGCATTTTTTACGGCCTCGGCAATGGTCATGCAAGCCGTTCCGTGACACGAGGATGCTGCAATTTGCGCTTTCTCGGGAGTGCGATTAAACAAAGTAATACTGTGTCCTTGTTTACTGAGGTTCGTTGCCATGGAAGTCCCCATGACGCCAGTTCCAATCCAAGCAATATGAGACATGAAAACCCTTCTTTCGATTCAATTTATCCTTTTATTATAGAGCTCATCGGTGAAACCCTTCAAGTTAGGAAGGGAACTATTCTTATGAAGTTTGAGGTGTAAACATGGAAATCTGGGATTACTATCGAGCAGACCGATCCCTAACCGGCACTACAGGAGTGCGGGGAGAGCCCTTGCCCAAGGGTTGTTATCATTTAGTGGTGCACGTTTGTATTTTCAATACTCGTGGTGAAATGCTGATTCAGCAACGCCAGAAAGACAAACAGGGCTGGCCAAATCTATGGGATGTGAGTGTGGGTGGAAGCGCTTGTCGGGGTGAAAATAGTTCATCAGCAGCCGAAAGAGAAACCAGAGAAGAACTCGGGCTGACTTTGGATTTGAGCGAAGAACGTCCCTTCTTGACCGTTCATTTCGATCGTGGTTTTGATGATATTTACCTGATTCAAAAAGATGTTGATTTGCAGCAATTGCATCTTCAGCCAGAAGAAGTGCAGGCGGTGCGCTGGGCGACTTTGCCCGAAATCGAACAACTCATGGAGAGGAAAGAGTTCCTTCCATATTTACAGGGACTGATTCCCCTTCTCTTTGCCATGCATGTGCGGCGGGGAGCAATCAAAGAATGAGTTTAGTTCGCTACTTTGATGCGAATGTAAATCAGCTTTATATTTCGACCTTCTCCGGCCGGCACGGCACGGATCTCGAACAATTTTAAGGACTTAAGAAAGGGAGTCAGCTTCTTGTAGCCGAAATTTCGCACGTCAAAGTCGGGAAATCTTTTGGCCAGTTGATTCCCCACATCACCGATAAATAGCCATCCATCTTCATCGCTACTTTCTTCCGCCAAGGCCAGCAGCGTTTTCTTGATGGCATCGAGGTTGGTTTGACCTTCACTGTACTCTTCTTTAATGGGTTGAGCAACGGGTTTTGCGGTACCGGGTAGGTCGGTTTTACTGATTTTTTGCGGATCGGTATATAGCACGTCCAAGTATTTGAATTGATTGCAAGCAGCAATGAACGGCTTTGGGGTCTTCCGTTCTCCCATACCGACCACTGTCATGCCGGTCTCTCTAAGCCGAGAGGCCAATTTGGTGAAATCACTATCGGAAGAAATAATGCAAAACCCCTCAACGTTGCCCGAATATAAAATATCCATGGCGTCAATAATTAAAGCAGAGTCGGTCGCATTTTTACCGAAGGTATAACTATATTGTTGGATGGGTACAATGGAATTTTCCAACAGCACGGTTTTCCATGAATTCAATTGTGTGTTGGTCCAGTCGCCATAAATCCGTTTGTAGGTAGCAACTCCTAAGTTGGCGGCTTCATCCATAATCGTTTTGATGTATTTATCCGATATGTTTTCTGCATCGATTAAGACCGCAAATCGCTTTTCTTGTTCTTGTCTCATAAGCCCTCCTTTGAACCCACATTACGTTGGGATCGTCTCTATCTCATTTTGGCACACATAGGTGGGATTCCTTCATTGTTATGAGATAGACGCTTTTCTTCCCGGGATTTCTTTACTTTGCGCTTTCAAAATGCTACAATGTTGTAGAATAAAATTTGGAGGAGGATCGATGATGAATCAAAAATACACCGATTATATGCTGGATGTTCTGGAACGATTGTTGGCCGTAAAAAGTCCTTCCGGATATAGCAAAGAAATTACGCAATTTCTGTCCGATGAATTGAAGTCCATGGGTTATACTCCCAACTTGCTTCGCAAAGGTGGCGTTACCGTTGATTTGGGTGGAGTAGGTTCTCCAGTCATGCTCTTCGGTCATGTCGATACCTTAGGGGGTGTTGTCGCTTCCATAAAGAGTAACGGAGCGCTCATGCTCAACAATGTGGGTGGTTTGAACCCGAACAACACCGAAACCGAAACCGTAACGGTGATTACCCGCGATGGTCGCGAATATGAAGGCACCTTGCAAGTGGCGAACGCCTCAGTTCATGTAAATCCCAATGTCAATAACCCGCGCAATTTTAAGGAAAACATTGAGGTTTTGTTGGATGAGTTTGTTTCCTCTGCTGCCGATACCGAAAAGTTAGGCATTCAAAATGGAGACTTTATTGCCGTACATCCGCGCTTTATGGTCACCTCGAAAGGGTACATCAAGAGCCGCTTCCTCGATGATAAAGCGTCTTCTGCTGTATTGTTGGCCTTAGCAAAGTATTTTGTAGAAGAGAAGATCACTCCCAAGCGCAATGTTTGGTTGAGTTTCACCATGTTTGAAGAGATCGGTCACGGCGGAGCAACCGGTATTCCCGAGTGTATCGAAGACATCATTGCTGTGGATATGGGTTGTGTTGGCCAAGGCTTAAAGTGTACGGAGCGTATGGTGTCCATTTGCCCGAAGGATTCGGGTGGCGTTTATCATTATGAACTGACCAACGAACTGATTGCAGCAGCTAAAAAGGCCGGTGCGGATTATGCTCTCGATGTGTATCCGCAATATGGCTCCGATGTGGAAGTCTCTCTTCGTGCCGGTTACGATGTCCGACATGGGCTGATTGGCCCCGGCGTCTATGCTTCTCACGGTTATGAGAGAACTCATATCGATGGGCTAAACAATACCTTCAAGTTGTTGGAAGCCTACTTGGTTCAATAATCTCAAAAAATAACGGGAGTGGCATTTGCCACTCCCGTTTTCTTGTCTTACTTTAGACCCAATGCTGCATTGAGGTTCTTCACCAATGCGTTTACATCGATACCATGAGCCATGCAACCTTGCTCTAACGTCTCAAACTGAGCCGCAGCACAACCAAGTCAACCCATGCCGGATTGCATCAAAACCATGGCTGCTGCAGGATATTTCTGCACCAGATCGGTGATGCCAATGTCTTTCGTAATCATCATTCATCGCTCCTTTAATATTTCGAAGAGCCAATCATGGCTTTTCTCTTGGTATCAGTATATCATAACTTTTTCTAAAGGAAAAGAGATTTGTATCACATATTTGAAAAGCTTTTCTTGTCAACTCGAGCAAGTAGGAGTAAAATAAAAAAGATAGGTTGAGAAAGGAGGGTTCGCATGTTAAAACTACTCTCTCCGCGATTGATGTTACGCGACATAGAAAGCCGTGACGTGGAGGATTTTGTTCGCTGGTATACCGTAGATACCGAGTGGATGAACTGGGACGCTCCTTGGGAAGCTTCCGATGATATCGATGTAGAAGCGGTGCGGCAGTTCTATGGAAAACGCGTGGCAGCAACTACCACAGGTACTCGGCATCGCTTCCAAATGGAAACCACACAAGGAGAGCATATCGGCTGGGTGACTTCTTATCGCATGCCGGATGAACACCCTGCGATTGGTATCGATATACCGAATCCGATCTACCGCAATCTTGGGTATGGTCGCTTGGCCTACCAAATGTTCTTGCAGTATTTACTCTTGGAAGGGCATGATAAGATTTATACCCAAACCTGGTCGGGTAATTTCCCAATGATTCGCTTAGCAGAGAAGGTTGGCTTTGTAGAGATAGACCGCCAAATCAACCAAAGAGAAGTAAAAGGAATCTTATATGATGGATTGACCTTCCTACTGGAGGTACCACGCTTCATGTTGGCTTTACTACACGAAAAGACCTGGATGATGACCGATGAAGTGAATCCTCCGGAAATTACAATCAAACCGCTTTAAACCAAGCGGTTTTTATTTGTTTACAAAGAAATATATAATATAAATTAAGAAGGAATTAATGCTTTTATGTGGAATACCATACACCTTAGGAGGTGTTGGATTGAAGCATATCACTTGGAAATCCGGCTTAGTGATAGGGTTCGTAGCCGGTATGCTATTCACATGCTTAGGTTTCTGGCAATGGCAACGGCAAAATACTGCACCGAGCTTTGCTATGGACTTACAAAATCAGGAATTCAAACCGGAATCGACGATCGCTGCGCTGGAATCCGCACCTATCGTCATTCACGTAGCGGGCGCGGTGCAGAATCCCGGCTTACTAAAGGTCGCTTCCCATACCCGGTTGGGGGAAGCCATTGAACAAGCAGGTGGAGCGACGAAAGAGGCCTCATTGGACGCTTTGAATTTAGCGATTATCTTACAAGATGGCAATCGTTATTATGTTCCCAACCTATCAGAGGTGACAGCTCAGGGAAAACAGGCGGAACCAGAGGATGGGAAAGTGGATTTAAATCAAGCAGATGCACAGGAACTCATGACGTTACCACAGATTGGGGAGACTCGAGCTAAGGCCATACTGGAGTATCGTGAGAAAAATGGTCCGTTTCATGCCACTGAAGATTTGAAGAAAGTGAACGGTATTGGGGATGGTATTTATGCCATGGTCCGGGATCATATTACGGTACGATGAAGCAGCCAACACCGATTGTGGCGATCGCTCTTGGCTTTGTGAGCGGTATTGCTTTGCAAGCGTACGAACCCATATTTCTTTATAGCTACGGTCTAGTCGCTCTCGCTGGAGGATGGATCTATAGGAAGAGCTTTTCTTGGCGGAACACCGCTCTACTTGGTTTGGTTGCCGGTCTCATCGGGTTGACTTATGCACAATGGCATTGTGCAATGCTACCAGAAGCATTGCCGGACTCTTGGCATGGGGAATCGATGACCCTGCAGGGGGAGGTCCGTGGATTTCCTTACCGCAATAATGAAGGGGATTGGTGTTTTTACGTAGTCGACCCGCATTTCGACGGCCGGTTTTCGGTGACATTGGAATCAGAAAGCACGCTCTCTTGGCCGGTTCCCGGAGATGAGCTGACTTTACATGGAACATGTTACACACAAAGTGGTCGCATGAATTTCGGGGATCCCGATTGGGAGGTTATGTCGCGCCGACGTCATATCATCGCCCGGTTTTATGCCGATCAAGTCATTACCAAGGTCAACGCTCCAGTTCAAGGACCATTAAGACCCATTTGGCTTTTGCGTCGAACGCTCTACCAAGCATTATACCAGCACATGCCGGGTGGTTCTCCACGGCTGGGCAGAGATGAGGCCTCTTTTCTTTTTGGATTGACGGTGGGGGTTGGAGATGAGCTTCCGGAGGAGTGGGAGAACTCCTTTCAGAAAGCCGGGTTGCTACATTTGTTGGCCGTCTCAGGGGGGAATGTTGCCTTCTTTTTACTAGGTTTACTTTTCCTTCTTCGCAGATTTCCGTTTAGCAGAGAGGGAGAGATGGTCCTTCTGCTTTTTGGTATCGTGTTTTTTGTTCTACTAACGGGTTTAGAATCATCGGTCATTCGAGCCGGAACCATGGCCTTCTTAGCTGTCATAGCGAAATGTCGTTGGAGAAAAACCCATTGGCCTTCGCTTTTGGCGGCCACAGTGCTCTGCATCTTGATATTTCAACCCTTTATGTTGTTTGATGCAGGGTTTCAACTGTCCTTTTTGGCGGTTTGGGGACTGTTTGTATGGGCTACACCCTTCATTCGGTTCTTTCAACAAAAATGGGGTTGGCCAAGCTGGCTTGCCGTAGCGCTGGGTTCCACGTTGGCAGCACAATGGGCAGTTTTACCCGTCAGTTTACGATTGTTTCATCAAATTTCTCTCATCGCGCCCATCAGCAACCTAGTATTTGCCGCCCTAATCGTACCATCGTCGCTCTTGTTGGTTTTTCTGCTGTCCATCTATCCTTTGGGCATGTTTATGGGTTGGTTCTATGGGTTGGCCGATTTGTATCTGCAACTCTTGTTGAAATCGGGAAGCTTTTTCGCGAATCTACCTTTTGCAGTTTGTCAGCTACCTACTCCACCCATATGGCTTGTCGCTTTAGTGTATGGCATGCAATTGTTTCTGCGTTATGCGAAAGGCAAGTGGAGGTGGATTTCTTACAAGTCAGCCATCGCTCTACTGAGCGTATGCCTTTTGTTTTACTGGCATCCGTGGCCGTATAGACTGGAAGTCACCTTCATAGATGTGGGTCAGGGAGACAGCATCTTTCTTCGATTCCCCAATGGTCAGACCATGCTGGTCGATGGTGGAGGGTCGATGACGGCAGATAGCAATATTGGCCTGACCACGGTGTTACCGTATTTGCAACGGCAGGGCATACGAGCTTTAAATTATGTCTTATTGACTCACGCACATGGGGATCATTATCAAGGATTGATCCAAATTCAATCGGAAATACCTTTTCGGCATTTTCTGCATGCTTTGCCCCAGACTGGGGAGTTACCCCAGGATTTGGCCAGGTGGTGTAGTGGCTTGGCACCGCAATCCATGGTTGCTCTGCAAGAGGGGCAAGTTTTCTATCCGGATGAACAGGTTCGAGTAGAAGTTCGATCTGCACGGTATAGCAAGGATGGGAACAACAACGACTCGATCTGTTTGCACATATCCTATGGCCGTACTGAACTTTGGTTGACCGGTGATCTGGAACTACCGGCAGAGGAAGCCATGAATTTACCTATGCAATCAACAGATTTTCACACACTATTGAAAGTAGCTCATCATGGAGGGAAAACCTCCTCCGGCGAATCTTTTCTGCGAGCTGTCGACCCTGAAATCGCTGTTATCTCGGTGGGAAGAAGGAATCGTTATGGACATCCTGCTCCGGAAGTTCTTTTACGCTTAAGGCAACTGGCTTGTGAAGTGTACGCCACATCCGAAGTAGGAGCAATCCGTTGTGTCAGTGATGGTCATGAATGGCAGGTTCGTTGTTGCCGCATCGGTCACACACGCTAAGGAGGGATTGCAATACTTGAAATCGAATTTCGTAATGGGGTGATTTCATGGATTGGAGACAATTACAACGCGATGTAACTGCAGGGAACGTTGCAAGTCTATATGTGATTCACGGCGAAGATACTTGGCAGGTGGATCGGAGTCGTGCCAGTTTAATGGGTTTGATTCCACCAGCGGAACGTGAGTATAATCTTGTCCATTTGGATGGTTCGGCGCTGCGTATGACGGATTTGGAAGCTCAATTACAAATCGGTCTCTTAGGTGACCGCAAAGTGATACTCATCGAGAATCTTCGTCCCATGACGAAGGGGAGCGATAAAGAGGAGGATACCACCCCACTCGGGAGTGCGGAAGAGGAACAGAAATGGCTGTATCATTTAACGCACAGTGATAACATCCTTGTCCTTTATTTTTATCAAAACTTAGACAAGCGGAAACGATTTGTCAAGCAGGTGCTCCAAGCTGCTACCGTAGTGGAATGCCCTTCGTTTAAGAATAAACGTGACGATATGATACGCATTATCCAAGATATACTGCAGAGCAAAAAGCTACGAGCAGATTATGCGGTGGTGGACCATTTGGTTCAAATCGCGGGGAGTCAAATCGGTATTGCTGAGCAAGAAATCGAAAAATTGGCTTTGATTTTTAAACCGGATCAACCTATTTTGCTAAAAGATGCGCAGCCTTTTTTATCGCCTTCAGCAGAACTCAACGTGTTTCAGCTGATGGAGCTGATAACCGGCAAAAAAAAAGTTCAGGCAATGTCACTCCTGACAGAGATTTTAAGACGAGGCGAGGAACCTTTTCGCTTGTTGGGGCTCATACGATATCAACTGCGTCAATTGGTCCGGGTTCAACAACTCCAAGCAACCAAAGTATCGGAAGCCAACATGGTGCAGGCTTTGGGAATGGGTTCTTATGCTCTTAGAAAGACAGTCTTACAAGCAAAAGCATTTCGTCCGGATACTCTCTACGAGCTGCTCTCCATACTGGTTTCTACGGAAGAAGCCATGTTGAGTGGAACGATGGATAAAAATTCTGCTTTGGAGTTGCTGATGGCGCAAATTTTTGTCAGGGTCCAATAAGAGATTGCAACAAAGCAAAGAGCGCTGTCCCTCGTGTTACGAGGAACAGCGCTTTATGGTTACTCAGCAAATTATACGGCGGCTTTGTTGAGTCGCTTGGTTAAGCGAGATTTCTTGCGTGCAGCATTGTTTTTGTGGAGAATGCCTTTTGAAACTGCTTTATCAATCTGGCTGATTGCATATTGCAAGGTTGCATCTGAAGTTTCCGTGTTATTGGTAACAGCAACTTTGAATTTGCGAATAGAATTCCGGACTTTGGAACGAATGATATTGTTCCGAGCAGTTTTTTTGGCGGTGATTTTCACGCGCTTAATGGCAGATTTATTATTGGCCATGCGTCTCACCTCCTTCATGTATTTCAGTTCTATCCGTTTACAGCGAGGCAGCAGTATTGGATAAATAGGACTTAGTCATTGTATCATGGTTTTTTCTCTTTTGCAAGATGAAATATGAACTTTGCATGTATTTTTCTGAACCTCCTATGGCGTTTTGAAAAAGATGACAACCCATTTGTATCTATGTTATAATAAACTTTATTTAAAAGGCGAAGGGTCATTTATAATTGGGATGTATTTTACAATCACGATGGGCACCCTGCATCCATCATCCTAGAAGTGGGTGGGCATTCGAATACCGAAGCAGAGGCATTGCAATCGCTGGAGTTCTTGGCGGATGCTGTGGCAGAAATCTACCACAGAGGAGAAATCAAATAAAAATCGTAAGATGAGGGAAATAGCATAGCATCAAACAGCAATTCGTGATATAATAATCCAATGAAAAAATGGCGGATTATGCCAAAAGGGAGGATGCGACATGGCAACAGAGTCAGGCAAACTAAAAAACGAGGATCGTCTATATAAGGAAGCTCTGCTAGAGTTTGCCGCTCATAGCTACGAAACAGCGTCCATCAACGAGATTTTAAAAAGGGCTTCCGTATCGAAAGGAAGCTTTTATCACCATTTTACCGATAAGTTGCAGTTGTATTTGGAGATTCTCGATCGGGTTTCCGGTATTCAAGCCGAGTTTGCTCAGCGACGTTTTCAAGAAATTCGCCCGGTTGGTCGATTGGATTTCTTTATCCTCTTAAAAGTACAGGGGAGATTGATCCTGGATTTTGCCGATGCTTATCCGGTTGAGGCTGCTTTTTTGCGCAATGTTCGCAGTGAAACAGGCAGCTTGCAAGAAACCATCGCTCAACGCTACTCCATAGAAGGTTTGGAATATTACAGCCATATGATTGAACAAGCCATTGGCCGCGGGGAACTCCGCAAAGATTTACCCATCGAAGTCATGGGCAGACTGATTAATCATGTGATGATTAACTTACAGGAGTTTGCACTGCCACGCAGTAATTTTTTAGGAACAAGGGACGAGGCAGCCATTGCCGCTCAATTGGATTATTTACTCAGTTTGCTTCGAAGCGGTATGCGCCGATAAGAAAGCCTTAGGAAGGTAGGAACCTTTGTGAACCGAATGAAACATATACGCAATTTTTGCATTATCGCCCATATAGATCACGGGAAATCTACGCTGGCCGATCGTTTGATCGAGTATACCGGTACTCTTTCCTCACGTGAAATGGAAAACCAAATATTGGATTCCATGGACTTGGAACGGGAACGGGGTATTACCATAAAGTTGAAGTCTGTTCGCATGCAATACATTGCCAAGGATGGGCAGATTTATCAGTTGAACCTAATCGATACGCCGGGCCATGTCGACTTTAATTATGAAGTATCTCGTTCGCTGAATGCCTGCGAAGGGGCCATTCTAGTGGTGGACGCCACACAAGGAATCGAAGCTCAGACATTAGCAAACGTCTACCTTGCGCTAGAGCATAACTTAGAAATCATCCCGGTCATCAATAAGATTGATTTACCCAGCGCGGAACCAGAACGAGTGAAAAAGGAAATAGAAGATGTCATCGGCATTGACTGTTCCAATGCGGTTCTGGCTTCTGCTAAAGAAGGGGTCGGTATACCCGACATCTTAGAACAAATTGTTGCTCTCATTCCTGCACCGCAGGGGGATGAAAAAGAACCTCTTCAAGCCCTTATCTTTGATTCTCATTACGATAACTACAGAGGGGTTATTTGTTATATTCGGGTGGTGCAAGGCGAGTTAAAAGCGGGAATGAAGATCCTGTTGATGGCGACCAATAAAGTGTACGAAGTCCTGGAAGTAGGGACGTTCCGCCCTTCCATGCAACCCTTACCTGTTTTGCAAGCAGGAGAAGTCGGATATGTGACCGCCACCATACGAACCGTACAAGATACTCGGGTGGGCGATACGATTACCGATGCCGATAACCCAGCCAGCGAACCGTTGCCCGGTTATCGAAAAGCAACTCCCATGGTCTTCACAGGCATCTATCCTACTGAAACCAGTGAATATCCCGCTTTGCGAGATGCTCTCGAGAAACTACAGTTAAACGATGCTTCTTTATCTTTTGAGGTGGAAACTTCCATTGCATTGGGTTTTGGCTTCCGTTGCGGCTTCCTGGGTTTATTGCATTTGGAAATTGTGCAGGAGCGTCTCGATCGACATTACGACATCGATATCATTACCACCGCCCCCACGGTTGTGTATAAAGTGACAAAAACCAATGGAGAAATTTTGATACTCGATAATCCCTCTCAGGTACCCCAACCGACGGAGATTGAGAAAATTGAAGAACCCTATGTGAAAGCTACCATTTTGACTCCTGATACCTATATTGGCACGGTTATGGAGCTGGTTCGTGAACGACGTGGGGTTTTTGATCACATGGAATATTTGGATCCGCATCGTGTCATGTTGCTGTATGTATTACCGTTATCCGAAATCATCTACGATTTCTTTGATCAATTGAAGTCGAGAACGCGAGGATATGCTTCCTTAGATTACGAGCTGACGGGTTATCAGGAAGCAGACTTGGTGAAAATGGATATTTTGGTCACGGGAGATCCGGTGGATGCTTTAGCGGTCATTGTTCATCGTGAGAAAGCAGTCTCCCGTGGACGTGCCATTTGCGAAAGACTTCGTAAAGTCATCCCCAGGCAGCAATTTGAAATTCCCATTCAAGCCGCGTTAGGCAATAAAATCATCGCCCGTGAAACCATTTCGGCTTATCGCAAAGATGTTCTCGCCAAATGTTATGGGGGGGACATCTCCCGAAAACGTAAGCTACTGGAAAAGCAAAAAGAAGGTAAGAAAAAGATGCGCTTGGTTGGCAATGTCGAGTTGCCGCAAGACGCCTTCATGGCCGTTCTGAAAATTGATAAATAAGTAGAGAAGCTTTGCCTGAATCCCATCCATCAGGCAGGGCTTTTTCTTTGAGAGGTGAGTACCATGGCAGGTTTATATGTACATATCCCTTTTTGTGAGAGCAAGTGTCTCTACTGTGATTTTGCTTCTGGGGTTTCCTCTCAAGAAACCATAGAGGAATATTTGCGGGCTTTAGAGCGTGAGATGGCGTATTATGCGGAAGATGACAGAGTGAAGGGCAGACTTTTCGAGACTGTATTTCTTGGTGGAGGGACTCCATCTGTGCTAACGGCAAGACAATTAGCTCGATTGTTGGAGAAGATTCATGAGTACTTTCGCTTTCAGGATCAAACCGAATGGACCATGGAAGCCAACCCTGGTAGCCTTACTCGAGATAAAATTCAAACCGTTCAAAAGTTGGGTGTGAACCGCTTTTCCTTGGGCGTACAAAGCTTCGATAACTCCTTACTAAAAAGTATCGGACGCGGTCATACTGCCGAAGAAGCGCGAGAGACCTTGAAAATTTTACAATCCTGTGATGTAAAGAATTGGAATCTGGATTTCATCTATGGATTGCCGGGCCAAACTTTACATCAATGGCGAGATACCCTACAAGAAGCGATGAAGTGGCAACCGAGTCATTTATCGCTATATAACCTCATCGTGGAAGAGGGGACGCCGTTTGCCTTCCTGCAAGCCGCCGGTTCTTTGGTGTTACCCAGCGAAGATGAGCAATATGCCATGATGGAAGCCGCCGATACGCTCATGCAGCAAGCGGGTTATGAACACTATGAAATATCGAATTATGCGAAAGCGGGTTTTCAATGCCGGCATAATTTGTTGTATTGGCAGAATCGAGAATATTTAGGATTGGGTGTGTCTGCGTATTCCTTTCTACATCATCATCGATTTGCTCACACCGCAAATGTAAAAGAATACTTGAACCATTGGCAAGAACACAACTCCCCATTGGTTTGTGAAGACGAGATGGCTACCCCGGATATCGAACTCACCGAAACCATTCTGATGGGCTTGCGCCTTATGCAAGGGTTTTCTTATCAAGAAATAGATCGGCGTTTTGGTATCCACTTTCGGGAGCGGTATCGCGAAGCGATTGCTACCGGGCTGCTGCGACAATGGTTAGAGGAAACACCTCACGGTTTTCTGCGTCTTACCCCGCAAGCCATACCCATTGCCAACCAAGTGTCTCTATTGTTTTTAGAGGATTGACTTTGACCTTCCCTGACTTTTTTTCTCCCACCCCTTGACAAATGGGTAAAACTGTTGTATCTTTTCTTTGTTAGCACTCATAG
>ERZ1645189.61-NODE-61-length-26575-cov-6.030392_pt1 | contig 26575 bp, 16 predicted proteins | sample MGYA00575350_ERZ1645189 | MGnify/ENA primary metagenome ERZ1645189 (study PRJEB40845, sample SAMN11283421) | freshwater sediment metagenome | isolation source: river sediment | host: Sediment | place: India: Jajmau, Kanpur | collected 2015-12-17 ...
CCCTTGCATTATGCGCAGTCCTGAGAATCCGTTTAACGATATGCTCTCTGCTTGGCGAATTATAGTACTGTCTGTTATCAATCATACAGCTGGAGCTCTCCGGCCTCCAAACACCATAAGTAAAATAGTATCCACCCTCGTGTGCTGTGACAGCGTATCCAGCTTTAGCAACAAAATGTTTCCATTTAATATTATTAAGGTCAGATGTAAGGTCTACATTAGGGTAGAAACCATATTTCACCCAATTCTGAAGTGATGTTTTCTCGCTCTCTGTAATAGTTTTATCCCTGTTTGCAGATGTTACATACTCATCTGCAAGTCTGCCAAAACCGTGTCCTCCGGCTTCGTGGTTCACTATACTTTTATAATGATAATTGGACCTGGTGTCTCTGCTGTTTGGGCAAATTGCCAATGCCCTGCCGTCACTGAACATCCAGCAGGTTCCGGCATATCTGTCCTCGTTAACAACCAATACTACAAGTGTATTCTGAAGTTTACCCTGTATCCCTGAATAATATGGGTTAGTATCCTCCATCCCCTCAACATTAACAGAGACAAATTCAAACACCTTTTCATCATCTGACTCCATGCTTGATCCACCCTTAAAAACAGTGCTGAATGCTGTCTCTTTTACTATTCCCTTGTCAAGCTGTGTTGCACCGCTATCCTTTGAATAGGCAGCAAGTTTATAAACTCTGAAATATTGCTTGTATGATTTGTAAGGTTCAACAGAGAAAAATGCTTCTATCCCCTCATTCATATCCTGATCAAATTTACCTCCGTCAACAAAATCAGCAATAGTATAGCCATCTCCAACAAAAACTATCTCATTCGCAATAAGACCATTTGTATTGAAAAAGGCAACCCGGGACTCTCCGTTGGCATATCCACCTTTGGTTCCTGTTGTAAAAGTGAATGCAGATGATACCGTTTTTGCACCATATGAGTCAGAGGCTGTAACTCGCCAGTAGTATTTAGTGTTTTCCTTTAGAAGTTCCGGGGTTGAATATTTGGTTAAAGTATCTGTACTGAATTTCTTAGTTAGAGCTCCTTCTGGGAAATTCGCAGATTCAGAAAGTTCTATGTCGTATTTAACCTGATCCTTATCTGTGTCAACTGACTTTTCCCAGCTAAATTCAAGTATTCTTGGGATATTTGTAAGATTATTCTGAGGGTGAATAGGTGACACAGGTGCGGGCGGAGAATTAACGCCCCTTTTTTGAAATATTTTAACAATCTTTGTTTTCCCTGCGTATTTAAATTCAACATCAACAGATCTGTCTTGTCCGGTATTTTCAACAACAGTGAGATTTAACTGACCATTCCCAAAACCTTTGAGGATATCTGAAGTAATCCAGCTAATATTTGCTGGTATTACTAACTCCCAATCTGTATTCGAAGATATGACCAAAGATTTTGAAGATTGAATTTTTTCAAAGCTTATGTAGTCAAAATCAATATAAAGGACACTATTAGACTGTGTTATGCTTATCACCTTTCTTAAATAACTTGGAGTACCCTCCTTTCCGGTTGTCACAACAAGATTTGTTGTACGATCAGAGTCTGTGTTGTTCTCTGTTGCAGATATTTTTACAGTTGACTCCCCTGTTGAAGAGGTAGGTGTTATTGAAATCCAGTCTGAATCATTAGAAATTGACCAATTATAATTTGAACTGACGGAAATAGTTTCAGTTGATGTTTTGTTTGAGAAAACTATTTTATCAGCCGATAAAGTCAATACAGGCAGCGGATCCTTCTTACATGATACAAGAAAAATCGATATAACAATTGTATAAAATATTGTTTTGAAGAGATTCATTATTAAACATTTTTTCAAAGATAAAAAAAAAGTGCCTGTATAAAAACAGGCACTGAAAAAACATATAATAAAAACTTATTGCCAGTTTGGAACAAGGTTCTTATTAGTTTGAAGGTCATTTGCAGGGATTTCCCATACAAACTTCTGATTATTTGCCTCAACAGACAAGCCTGATGCAGCGGTTCCGGTAAGAACCATGTTTGCATTTTGCGGAGCCTTCCTTGAGAAACCAAGTCCCCATCTCTTCAGGTCATCTAGTCTTGTACCTTCACAAAGCATTTCACGAGTTCTCTCCTCTTGAATTGCAGTGAAAAGAGCAGCACCTGTAAGAGTTGTAGGCAACTCAGAGAGACCGCGTTTAACTCTTAGTGCATTTAGTGCAGAAACAGCTACTGTAGGCTGAGATGCTCTGTATGCAGCTTCTGCCTTAATAAGATAAGCCTCTGAAGAACGGAACAATTTCACCATGTTATAGTAGTTACTTACGGCTGTAGTCCAAAGAGTTGGATTACCAGGGTACTTGTTAATCATATATACATCAGTATAATTTTGACTTTGAATGGTAATCTTATCTTTTTTCAGATACGCACTCTTACGAATATCGTTATCAGCAAAAAGATCAACAACCCACTGCTGAGGGATAAAGTCAGGAACATTTGATTTAATACCGGTATTGTAAGTAATGAAAACATTCATCTGACCACTTAGCTCGTTAGTTGACATAAAGAGCTTGGTAATGATCTCAGAACCTTGGTCGTTGTTCCAAAGTTTCTGGAAATCAGCTTCATTATCAATAAGCGGATATTTAGCAATAACCTTGTCAGCTGCTGAAATAGCAGTTGTCCAATCGTGTGCATAAAGTGCAACTCTTGCTTCAAAAGCGTTTACTGCATCTACAGTAAGATAGTATGAATTTGCAGCTCCTGCGGCATTTAGCTTTTGTTTAGCTATTGCCAAATCATCTTTAATTTGTTTGTAAGTCTCCTCTAAAGTAGCTCTTGCAGGTTTTGCATTAGGATCATACTTGAGAACCAATGGAAGGCCAAGTGTAGCTGCTGCTGTTGCAGGTTCATAATCCTTAGCGAATCTGATTGCAAGTCTGTGGTATGCAAATGCACGCATAAAATGTACCTCACCTATGTAATTGTCAAGCTGAGTTTGTTCAGTTGCATTTGCAGGTGTTACATTTGCTACATTGTCAAGGAAACTGTTTGCATTGTTAATTAACTGATAGTGTACCTGCCACATATCTCTGAGGCTATAATCATTGTCAAGAAACTCCCAACGATAGATAAGTCCGCCTCTGTTACCATAGTCGAGGGTTGCATTAAGCAAATCTGACTGGAAATCTGTTGTGTAGACATACTGTCCGCCTACAGCTGCACGAAGGTAGGAGTATAGACCTGTCCTCACAGTTGCAGCATCCTTTACTGTCTGGAATGCCTGAGATTGCTCTATCGAAGCGTATGGATACTTGTCCAGGTTGCAAGATGTGGTTAGAGCCAGCAGGCCAACTATAGAAATAAATATTCTGTTTTTCATCATATCAAAATTTATCTTTAATTAAAATGCTAGTTGAACACCAAAGTTAACTTGCTTTGAGTTTGGATAAGCACCATATGTAAGGTTTGAATCAATTTCAGGATCAGCTCCTAAATACTCTGTAACTGTAAACAGGTTACGACCTGATGCATAAAACTTAACATTACTAAATACACCTTTAATCAGATTCTTTGGAAGAGTGTATGAAAGGGTAATATTTTTCATTCTCAGGAATGATGCATTTTCCAGTAAGTGAGTATCAAACTGCATAACCTGGCCGAACTTAGGCATATCAGTTATATCACCCGGTTGTTTCCACATTGAAAGAACTCTTGAAGATTGATTGAATCCTCTGAAGTTGTATGGGTTTTCTCCAAAATACCTGTCGTTGTTTACAATGTATTTGCCCAAAACATAAGAGAAGTCTGCAACTAAACCGATACCTTTCCAGCTAAAGTTAAGACTTAAACCTCCGGAAATAGGTGCGTATCTTGGCTTACCTGTCATTTGCTGTAATGCAGCTGAGTTAAATGTTTTAGTCACCTGATCTGTTCCGGGAACCTTCCATGTTTGCATACCATCGGTTGGATCAACTCCTGCATAAACAGGATAATAGAACTCTACAGGTCTTCCAACAACATAACCGACTCCGGTGTTTGGAACAACCCACTCATTAAGATCATAGAAGAGTTTGGTTATCTCATTTTTGTTGTAGTTGAATGTCTTGTTTATTCCAAAATATGTATTCTTTGTTCTTATAACATCAACACCTAGTGAAAGGTCAATACCACTATTCTTCATACTTCCAACATTTGCTGTAATTGCAGAAAAACCTGAAGTATAAGGAACAGGAACAGACATTAGCATATTCTGAGTTGTTCTGATATAATAGTCAAGTTCCAGACGAATTCTATCAAAGAACTCAGCATTAACGCCAATATTTGAAAGCATCTGAGTTTCCCAGCCTAATTCCGGGTTACCTGCTGATGATACTGCCCAGCCTGTCTGGCCATTGTACTGATTTGTTCCAACCAAAGCAAGGTGGTCATAGTTTCCGATACTAGAGTTACCGGTTGTACCAATACTTGCTTTAAGATTTAATTTTGTTAAAAATGCAACTGTCTTGAGGAAATTTTCGCTCTTCATATTCCACATTGCACCTACTGAGTAGAAAGTAGCACTTCTGTTGTCTCTACCAAACCTTGATGAAGCATCATTACGAACGGATAGATCAAGGAAATACTTGCCATCCAGATTGTAATCTGCCCTTGCAAAATATGAAAGATAAGCATATTCCGCTTTTGAATGAGATGGGTTTTCATTTGTTGGACCAGATGTTAACAGAACAAGCCTGTCATCTGTATGTCCTGTTGTGCTAGCTCCAAAAGCCTCATAGTAGTAGTCAATACCCTCATGACCGGCAAGAACAGATATTTCGTGTCTGTTATTGATATCAAATTTATATTCAACTGTATTTGTGATAGTTCTTGTGATACCTCTAGTGAAAGATTCAGCAACTCTACCATTATTAAGAGAGGCTGCATAAGATGGAAGTCTCTTGGAACTTGAGCGGTAGTCATACGCATCCATACCGGCTTGAGACTTAATAGTCAAACCCTCCATAGGAGTTATCTGAATAAATGCATTACCATTGAACTGTACATTTTTGCCAACTGAAGGCTGTTTTGCCAATAGATAGTAAGGGCTGTAAGCATTAACTCCAGGAATGAAATCAAGAATTTCGCCATTCTCACCATATGGGTTGTAGTATGGTTGTCTTAGCATTGATCCGAATATACCTCCAGCCAGCTGGTTAGAGGCTTGATAAGTGTATCCTGAGTTTTGTCTCTCATCGTAACCACCGGAAAGATTTGCACCAATTCTTAGCCATTTCTTAACCTGAGATTCAATATTTGAACGGAATGAATACCTTTCAAATACAGATCTTGGAGAAGTACCCTCTTGTTTGAAATATCCACCAGATACATAATACATTGTTCTTCCGCCACCACCTTGGATAGAAAGGTCACCTTGATAAGTTGGAGCATTATCTTTGAAAAAATAATCTACCCATCTTGTGTCATGGCCCATAGCTTTAAGTTCATCATGTCTTGCCTGGGTAATAATCTTATACTCTAACTGGTGTGCAAGAAGCTGCTCAGAGTTCATAGGACTGAGGAAATTCTTGTTTGCTAGAGATGAAACTCCGTACATTGCATTGAAAGATACTTTTGCATCTTCACCTATTCTACCTCTCTTGGTTGTAATATAAATTACACCATTTGCAGCACGAGATCCGTAGATAGATGTAGCTGAAGCATCCTTAAGCACTGTAACGCTCTCAAAATCGTTTGGATTTAGAGACACCATAGTACCGGCGTCAATTGGGGATCCGTCCAGAACATAAAGAGGAGTGTTACCTGCTGTAAGAGATCCAACACCTCTTAATCTAACAGATGATGTAGCAGATGGCTCACCTGAAGATGTGTAAACCTGAAGACCGGCAACTTGCCCCTGCAACGCATCCATTACGTTAGCAACAGGCTTGTTTTGGATCTTTTCAGAATTAACTTGATTAATTGTCCCTACAACATTTCCAACTTTCTTTGCTGTACCATATCCTACAATAACTGTTTCTGATAGCAGGACTGCGTCAGACTGAAGTTGTACATTGATAACTGCTCTTCCGTTAACGGGAACCTCCAAGGTCTTCATCCCAATAAAGGATACTTCTAGAACAGCATTTTTGTCTGCGTTAATTGCAAACTCTCCATTGACACCACAAATGACTCCGGCGTTAACGCCCTTAACCTTAACTGTGGCTCCTGTTAGTGGAGAATTGTCAGACGCATCGGTAACAACACCTGTTACCCTCAAAACCTGTGCGTTAAGCACATTACCGGCCAATAAAACAAGGATGGCCAGAACTAATCTGATTTTTTTCATTTAGTAATTTTTTGGTTATTAAAAAAGGTTTATGTTTTTATTAGGTCTATTTAGTCTTTTTTTAAAAATATTTCGGACGTAACGACAAATATAATAAAATTTTATATAAAATGGTTGTAGCAATAATATAAAAAGAGGGTGACTAAAAAATAGCCACCCTCAAAAAGATCAATAAAAACCTTGAAATTACTTCTTAGCCCACCACAATTTAGTTGTATAAGCGTCTCCACCTATACTTGTTGCAGCAGCAGATACATTCTCTTTGTTAAGAGTATATTCATTCGTATCGTACTTCAGACGAGGTACTATATCAGTGCCTGTATCATTAGCAGTTACAAACTTAACTCCGTTGTAGGTAACCTCACCCGGCTTCACAATTGATTTTGGATAACCGGTTCTGCGGTATTCTGCCCAAGCCTCAAAAGATTGAGAGAACAGGTGGATATACTTCTGAGTAAGTACAATCTCTTTCTTCCCCTCAGCATTTGCTGCATCATACTTAGCAAGAACTGCAGAGATGTAAGCCTCATCAACTGTAGCTCCCCACATTTCAAGAGAAGCCCTGATACCTGCCTCAAGATTTGCTTTATCAAAGTCGTTAACTTCGCTCATCATAAAACAAACTGTAGGGTAATCCATAAATGTAGACCAGAAATTTGGTTGAAGAAGTAGTGGAAGTGGCTGTCTTGTTAAGTTAATAACAGTTGTACCATTAGCATTTACAAAACCTCCGGTAGCAGCGTCAAGCATTCCGTAAGGAACACCTGTTGTTCTTCCTGTTGAATAGTTACTCTCTCCAATGTATACTTTTAGTCTTGGATCCTCAATTCCGTTAAACGGATTTGTATAACCCTTGTCAGTATCATCAACACCGGCCATAAGGCCAACAAATTGCTTGGTGAGGGTAAAGTCATTTCTTTTACCAACGATAAAACCATTGTAGAAAGGAGCCTCGTTAGGTGCACCAGCGCCTGTAAACTTAACAATTGCGTTATCGCTGTTTGAAGTCATAACTCCCTCCTGAATAATAGATTTCGCTACAGTTTTCCAGTCAGCTTTAACATTTGACATTCTAAGGACTAATCTTAGTCTGATAGAGTTACCAAATTTAATCCATTTGGCAAGATTTCCACCATAAATAATGTCTCCGTTAGTCCATCCTTTGTTAGCAGCCTTTAATGCATCTACAGCAGTCTTGGCATCTGCAAGAAGTTTAGGGAACAGGTCACTCTGTTTGTCATACTTAGGCATAACAATCTCCGGAGATTGCCAGGCTTCAGTATAAGGAACATCACCAAATGTCTCTGCAAGAAGTTCTACAGCCCATATTTGCATAAGTTTTGCAGTTGCTATCTGGACAGAATTATCTCCATAAGCAAGCATATTACCTTTGGTAGCCTCTTTTGTATTGAGATTGATAATATCCTGGAAACTTTGTGTAATAAAGTAGGTATTCCTGAAGAAACCATCGGTAACCTCTTGTCTAAAGAGATATCTGTCCTCTGAAGTGTAGTTTCTCTGAGCAAGATGCTGGCAGGCAATACTTGACTGACGGCCGGAACGCCATACATCAAAGATATAGAATCCTAACTCTCTCTGCGCGTAAGTCATTATATACGGCGTAGGCACACTTGTAGTAGAGTTTGGACTGGTGTTTATTTCATCAAATTGCTTGTCACAGCCTGTCAATAAAACAGGAAGTGCTAAAAGCGCAAAAAATAGTTTTTTTATTGTATTCATATATAGCATCTCCTATTAATTAAAAGTTAAAGCTGAGACTGAAACCAAATGATCTGGTAGATGGGATATAACCTCCCTCAATACCCTGAGCATTAGATCCGGCCATTTGCAAATATTCAGGATCAAAGTGCTTGGTAGCCTCTCCCCATATAGCCAGATTACGGCCAAATGCAGAGACACGCAGCTGCTTGATAGGACCTGTAAACTTAGAAGGTATTGTATAACCAAGTCTTACTTCACGAAGTTTAAAGTAATCTGTGCTAAATACATTCTGCTCGTCATTTCTGTCGTAGTGATATGCTCCGTATGTTTCTGCTCCAAGAACCTTTGTGTTTTTAACCGGGGTTGTTGTTACAGCTCCGGAAGCATCTGTATAGACAAATTTATTTGCGGCAGCATCCCATTTACCATAATAGCTGTCAATTAAGACGCCATTTTCACGGATATCCTTACCATTCTGAAGAGCAGACTCTTCAAAAATACCTGAATACATACCCCACATGTAAGAAGTGTAATACATATGGCCACCTCTCTGCATATCAATAAGGACACTCAGATCAAAGCCTTTATAATTAAATGCATTTGTCAAACCTGCAGTAAAGTTAGGAGTGGCATTTCCTATGTTTCTGATAGGTGTGGCTGCATAGTATCCTGTAGATGAATTAACGAGTTTATTACCTTGGTCATCATACACATATCCTGTACCATAGATTACTGGATATGAGGCACCTGTAAATGCTCCTGATTTAACACGGAATGGAGCGTTAGCAAGGTTCAGGTAGTTTAGCCCTTCAGCAATAGAGATAACTTTGTTTTCAAGTGTACCAAGGTTCAGTTGCATATCCCAGGTAAAATCATTTGTTTTAACCGGAACAAGATTCAGAGTAACCTCAATACCTTTATTTGACATATGTCCTGAATTAATATACATACTTGCATATCCTGTTGCACCTGAAATCATAACCGGTACAATCTGATCGTAAGTATCTTTCTGGAAGTAGGAAACATCAAAACCAACTCTGTTATCAAGCATACGAGCCTCTAGACCAACCTCCCAAGATCTGGTTGATTCTGGTTTAAGGAGTGGATTAGACATTGTTGTAGCAGGGCTATAGCGAGGGTTTGAGCCAAATGCACCACCTGATGATGCTGCATAATAAGACTCCAGGTTATAAGGATTTGTATCATTACCTACCTGTGCCCAGCCTCCGCGTACTTTTGCAAAATTAAGCCAGCTCATATCCTTAAGTGCGTCAAGGGATGTTAAAACTGCACTTAAGTTTACTGATGGATAAAAATACGATCTGTTACCTGCAGGTAATGTTGAAGACCAGTCATTCCTGGCAGTAATATCCAGGTAAATAAACTGATTCCAGTCCATTGTTACATTACCAAACACAGAGTTTATCCTTTTTTGGGACTTGCTGTCATAGGCTGTTGCCTTAACTTGTGAGTTTGAAAGGTTGTACAGTTCAGGAATAACCAAACCGCCAACTGTTATACCGCCTGTTCTCCAGCTCTTCCTGTCTGAACTGCTTGTTCCTAACAGAGCAGATACTCCAAATTTATCACTAAAGAATCTCTTGTTGAAGTTTGCAAAGAGCTCCATGTTTGTCTCCAAAGCCTCTCTTACATCAAGATAATACTCTGAAGTTGCTTGTGAACCAACTGCAAATCTCTCCTCCATTGCAAGATTGAAATAGTCAACACCTACACGACCTGTAATTTTTAACCAGTCAGTAAGTTTTAAGTTTAGTCCGGCATTTCCGTATACACGATTTCTTCTGTCACTCTGATAGTTTTTATATGCAGACCAGTAAGGGTTATCTGTATACATTGGAGTTCCGTCATCCCATGATGTTCTGTTCCAGGTACGCTGAGTACCATCTTCATTTAAATACTCTTTCAAATCCTGATAATCCAGTTGAGTTTGTGACCACTGCCACATCTTCTGCATTGGGTTCCTGTCACCATAACCGGTTTCAGGTCTGCCTGTTGCACCATTATTAACATAGTTAACACTTGCCCAGCCATCAAGATACTTATTCAGATTAGCCGTTCCGCTAAAGCTTACAGTATTCCTGCTTAGCTTACTGTTAGGGGTAATTCCGGTAATCTCACTGTTAGTGTAAGACAATCTGAATGTTCCGTCTTCACCTGCTTTTGCAATCTGGATGTTATTTGTGTAGTTAACACCATTCTGGAAGAATGTTTTATAGTCATTCTCAGGATACATCCAAGGTCTCTCTACTAAATAATTTTTAGTATCCCATGCATCAAAGGCATTCCATTCAAGAACTTTTATATTAGGATCATATTTTGGACCCCAGCTCTCGTCTGTTGCATAGTCAACAAGTCTGTAAGTTTTACCACCAATGGTAGCTGCAAGAAAACCATCAAGAGTACCAGCCCCTTCGTAAACAAAACCACCACCATACAGTTTTTGAAGTTGCGGCATATAGGCAGCCTGGTCGATAGTTACTGATGAGTTAACACTTACACCGAAAGTCTTTTGTGAAGCTTTTGCCTTTTTGGTAGTTACCATTACAACACCATTTGCTGCTCTTGAACCGTACAGAGCAGTAGCTGATGCGCCTTTAAGAACGGACATAGATTCAATATCATCCGGATTAAGGTCAGATGCAAGGTTACCTAAGTCATAACCGCCACCGCCTGTTGCTCCGTATGAGTAGTCTGCATTACTGATAGGAATACCATCTACCACAAAAAGCGGCTGGTTGCTACCGGTAAGAGATGTGTTACCTCTGACATTAATCTTTGCACCACCACCCATCTGGCCCGATGCTGCCTGTATCTGCACACCGGCAACTCTTCCGGAGAGAGCAGAAACAACATTGGATGTACGAACTTTCTGTAGTTCATCACCTTTTACATCCTGAACTGCGTAACCCAGAGCCTTCTTTTCACGGGAGATACCCAAGGCTGTTACAACAAGTTCATCAATCTTAATAGCGTCCTCTTCAAGAACAATCTCTACATAAGCCCTTCCATTAAGGGCAACTTCTTGTGTTCTGTAACCAATTGAGCTTACGATTAGAGATCCGTCGCTCTGAACATTACTGAAGGTAAATGTTCCGTTATCTGCCGTATTAGTGGCAGTTGTTGTACCCTTAACAACTACGGTAACAAAACCCAGTGGCTGGCCATTAACGTCAATCACCTTACCGGTAACGCGTCCTTGCGCCCAAGAAGAGACTCCTGCCAACAGGAGTACCAGAGTAAAGGCAATAAATTTGCCTACTCTTGTAAAATTCTCTTTTACATTCATAAATAAGTTTTTAGTTTAGTTTGAAATTTAGGTTAGCCTTACTAGGAATAAGGCACAACAAATTTAACAAAATATATTACACTTCCTAATTTTTATCTGTTAATCCAAATAAAAAAGGTGGCTTCACTAAGCCACCTTTAAAAAATTAAAATAAAAATGTTTGTTTAGACAAGCCCTTGTTCCAGAGTAGCCTGAGCAACCTTCATAAAGCCTGCAATATTTGCACCATTAACATAGTTAATGTAACCATCACTCTGTTTTCCATATTTCACGCAAGCTGAGTGGATGCTGCTCATGATCTGTTTAAGTTTTGCATCAACCTCTTCAGCTGTCCAGCTGATATGCATTGCATTCTGAGTCATCTCAAGACCTGAAACTGCAACACCACCGGCATTAACTGCCTTGCCCGGAGCAAAGAGGATCTTAGCTTTTACAAACTCTGCTATAGCTTCCGGAGTACAACCCATATTTGAGATCTCTCCTACGCAGGTAACACCGTTCTTAATTAGTTCCCTTGCATCGTCACCGTTAAGTTCGTTCTGGAATGCACAAGGAAGAGCTATATCAACCTTAACCATCCAGGATTTTTTGCCGGCGATAAATTTTGAACCCGGGAATTTAGTTGCATAAGGGGCAACAACATCATTGTTTGATGAGCGAAGTTCAAGCATGTATGCTATCTTCTCAGCATTCATCCCCTCTTCGTCAATGACAACTCCATCAGGTCCGGAAAGTGCAATAACTTTAGCACCAAGTTCAGTAGCTTTCATTGCAGCACCCCAGGCAACATTACCAAAGCCTGAAACCGAAACAGTTTTTCCTTTAATTTCGACACCTTTTGTAGCAAGCATGTGTGTTACAAAGTATACGCCGCCAAATCCGGTTGCTTCAGGACGGATTAGAGATCCTCCCCATGTAGCACCTTTGCCTGTAAGAACTCCTGTGTTTTCACGAGCAAGTTTTTTATAGTAGCCAAACATATAGCCTACTTCGCGGCCGCCTACTCCAATATCTCCGGCAGGAACATCTGTATCCGGGCCGAGGTGTCTCCAAAGCTCAGTGATAAATGCCTGGCAAAAACGCATAATCTCTGCATCTGATTTTCCTTTAGGATCAAAGTCAGATCCACCTTTACCGCCTCCCATAGGAAGAGTAGTCAGTGCATTTTTAAATGTCTGCTCAAAGCCGAGAAACTTAAGAATTGAAGGGGTTACAGAAGGGTGGAAACGGAAACCACCTTTGTACGGACCTATGGCGTTATTAAACTGAACTCTGTAACCAAGGTTAGTTTGAACTTCACCTTTATCATCCTGCCAGGTAACTCTGAATGTAAAAATTCTGTCCGGCTCAACCAATCTCTCGATAATTTTTGCTTTCTCAAATTCCGGATGCTGGTTGTAAATTCCCTCAATTGATTCAAGAACTTCGTGAACTGCCTGAAGGTACTCTTTCTCATGACCATATTTCTTTTCAAGTTTGGCCATTACATCTGCTACTTTCATAATAGAAATGTTTTTTATTTGTTATGTTAGTTAATATTGGTACTCAATTATTCCACTTCCCAGGTTGCTCCGCTCACCAGTAGATCATCCATACACTGGATTGGCGATTTTGAGCGAACCTCTGTTATCTGGTCTCTTACATTATCGTCATATGTCGTGTCTTTCACAGCTCTGATTACACCAAGTGCAACAGGATATTCAGGATACTGCATATCGATAAGCATTGAATGAAGGCCTGGATTCTCCTGGTGAGCATCGTGAACAAGCAGATCCTTCTCTGTGATACCGTTCTCACCAAGTTTAACAACCTTTAGTTTCATTCCGTCAAGCATCAGACCCTTGTCTCTATCCTTGCCAAAAATCATTGGCTCTCCGTGTTTAAGAACAATTGTCCTGTCTGACCTGTGCTCCCTGTCTACCAGATTCCAGTGAGTTTTATCGTTAAAAATCACACAGTTTACAAGAACCTCAACAACAGCTGTGCCGTCATGTTTAGCAGATTCCAGCATTATATCCTGAGTGAGTTTAAGTTCAACATCTAAACTTCTGGCAAAATATGTCCCTCTTGCTCCCAGTACTAAGGCGCCGGGATTAAAAGGATGCTCTACTGTTCCGTAAGGGGATGTCTTTGTTACCTTGCCCAGTACTGAGGTAGGTGAATACTGTCCCTTTGTAAGACCGTAGATTTGGTTATTGAAGAGTAGAATGTTTATGTCAATATTCCTTCTGATGGCGTGTATAAAGTGATTTCCACCTATGGCGAGAGCATCTCCGTCTCCGGTAACCTGCCACACTGAAAGTGTAGGGTTTGCAACCTTAACTCCGGTAGATATTGCAGAGGCACGACCGTGAATTCCATGGAAGCCGTAAGTTTCCATATAATAAGGAAATCTTGATGAGCATCCTATACCTGATACAAATACAAATCTCTCCTTAGTATAGTTGAGAGCCTCGCAAATATCAGGCATTGCTCTCTGAACAGAGGCAAGGATAGCGTGATCTCCGCATCCCGGACACCATTTTACCTCCTGATTACTTTTGAAATCTTGTGGTGTATATTTCATTTCAAATTATTTTACTTGTTTGAGATTAAAGTATTGCATTTACAGCATCTACAATTTCAGAAACAGTGAATGGCTGCCCCTGAACTTTATTATGCTGATGATATTGGAATTGCTGATGACAAGCTCTTAGATAATTTGCAAACTGACCGCTGTTAAGCTCGCACACAATTATCTTTTTGAATTTTGAGAATACCTCAGCTGTGTTTTTTGGCAATGGGAAGATATAGTCAAAATGGGCAAGGCTAACACTCTTTCCCTGCTCGTGCAGCTCTTTAAGAGCTGTGTAGAGATGCCCGTAAGTTCCGCCCCATCCAACAATAAGAACTTCACCGCTCTCATCTCCAATTACAGTCTGATCAGGAATATAGTTTGCAAGTCTTGCAACCTTTTCTGCACGCTCATTAACCATTCTCTCGTGAACAATAGGATCTGAAGATACGGTACCGTTATTATTCTTTTCAAGACCTCCCACTCTGTGCTCCAAACCAACGGTCCCGGGTAGTGCCCACCTTCTGGCAAGTCTCTCCTCATCGCGTTTGAATGGCCAGAAAGGCACCTCATCAGGTTTTTCCAGTATTGGAGGATTAATCTCCGGATAATCTTTCATACTTGGAATTCTCCATGGTTCAGATCCATTTCCGAGAAAGCCCTCGGTAAGAAGCATCACCGGCATCATATGCTCCATTGCATATTTTGCAGAATAAAATGCTGCATCAAAACAATGTGATGGTGAGTGGGCTGCAATTACTGCAATCGGGCACTCTCCGTTTCTTCCGTAAAGCGCCTGATTAAGGTCAGTTTGCTCAGTTTTTGTAGGGATACCTGTAGATGGTCCTCCTCTCTGAACATCAATAACTACAAGCGGAAGCTCAGTCATAACTGCAAGCCCCAACGCCTCAGACTTAAGAGACAAACCGGGTCCTGATGTAGTTGTTACTGCCAGACTTCCTGTATAAGCAGCTCCAATTGCTGTACAAATACCTGCTATTTCGTCCTCACACTGAAGAGTCTTTGCATTTAACTCCTTGTGCAGAGCTAGCTCTTCAAGGATACTGGTTGCCGGTGTAATAGGATAAGATCCACAGAACAAAGGTCTGCCGGATTTTTCAGATGCTGCAAGAAGTCCCCAGGCAGTAGCCTGATTGCCGTTTATATTGCGGTAAAGACCTTTTTTCAGCTTGGCAGGCTCAATTTTATAAGTGTTTGGAATAGCCTGAATATTAGATGCATAATTAAAGCCATCCTGAAGAACCTTCTGATTTGCATCTATAAGAGCAGGGTTCTTTTTAAATTTCTTCTTAATATATTTAAAGGTAAACTCCAGGGGTCTGTTAAACATGTAGTAGCACATACCCAGAGTAAACATATTTTTAGACCTTACAATTGCTTTTGGGTCCAGTCCGCTATCTTTTAAACTCTCTTTTGTCAAAGAGGTAATTGCAGCAAATATTATAGTTCTGTCTTCAATTTTCAGCTCTTTTACCGGATCCTCTGTCGCAAAACCAGCTTTTTTCAAACCCTTTTCATCAAATGTATCAGAGTCCAAAATAATTGTTGCAGTGCTTTTGGTCCATTTGGCATTTGCTTTAAGAGCTGCCGGATTCATTGCAACCAATACGTCGCATAAATCTCCCGGGGTTCTTATCTCTCCGCTGCCTATGTTAACCTGAAAACCCGATACCCCTGAGATTGTTCCTTGAGGGGCCCTTATCTCAGCAGGAAAGTCGGGAAATGTAGAAAAATCATTCCCAAAAAGAGCTGAGGCGTCGGCAAACAGAGTACCTGTAAGCTGCATTCCATCACCGGAGTCTCCGGTAAAACGGATTACAACCTCTTTAGTGTCAATAACCTTGTGTTGCATATAAGTTTTGTTTACAAAATCTTGACAAATTTATACATTATTCTTAACCAAAAAATCTTTTTTGCTGAAATTTTAATTTATTATCAAATATTGCCAATTTTGTGCAATTTGTTAAGTATACGGAATAGCACACCTTATAGTTTAACATAAATCCGGCAAATATGCCGATTCAGAACAATATGAAAGATATTTTGTTATATTTTGATATATTTGCAACATATTACTATGGCTATAATTAGAAAACTAAACGGGATTTCCCCAACTATCGGAAAAAATTGCTTTATTGCAGAGAATGCTGCAATAATTGGAGATGTTGTTATTGGAGATGACTGCAGTATCTGGTACGGAGCGGTGTTAAGGGGAGATGTAAATCCAATCAGGATAGGGAACAGGGTTAATATTCAGGATGGTGCGGTTTTGCACACATTGCATAAAAAATCCGTGGTGGAGATTGGAGACAATGTCTCAGTGGGGCATAACGCTATTGTCCATGGAGCATCTGTCGGGAACAATGTACTTGTCGGGATGGGTGCTATACTAATGGATAATGCTGTAGTACCGGACAATACTATTATTGCTGCCGGTGCCGTTGTTCTAAGCAATGTAAAGCTTGAGCCCGGTGTATATGCGGGAATTCCTGCAAAAATGGTAAAAGAGGGGACTCCTGAGATTGGGGAGTCGGCAAAGAGAAATGCCGAGGGCTATATGAAATATAAGGAGTGGTTTCTCAGCTCCTGCGAAGAAGAGTAGCTAATTACCCAAAATATTAATCAACAAAATTTAAATTAGATGAAAAAAATTATTTTTTTCGCGGCCTTAGTAGGTCTTTTCGCGTGTCAGCCCAAGCACGACGGATACATTATCGAGGGAACAATAACAGGAGAGAATCTTCCTGAAGGAAAGGCTATCCTTTCAAACTTTGCAAGAGCAGAGCAAATTTCTGATACCGCAGATTTTATTGGCGGTAAATTCAGATTTGAAGGAAAGGTTGTTACTCCGGAAAATTATGCAATTACAATTGAGGGAATTGATGGAAGAATCCAGTTTTTCCTTGACAACTCAGAAATCACTATTGAAGGTGCTGCAGAGGACTTCCCTAATGCAACAATCACAGGTGGTGTTACAAATGACCTTGTTATGGGTCTGAGAAAGCAACAGGAGGAGATTGGTGCAAAGTATGGTCTTGATTCACTTATGCGTGAGTACGGAAACAAGGAGACAACTCCTGAAAGAAAGGCTGAGATTATTGCTGTATACAATCAATCACAAAAAGAGGCTTTTGCTGTTGATTCTGCATTCCAGGCTGCAAATCCAAACTCATTTTATACTCTTATCCAGCTTACTCAAAAGGTAGAAGATTTTCCAATGGCAGAGATGGAGGCAAAAATTGCCTCTTTCAAAGCTCTTCCTGAATTTGAAGGAAACAGATATATTGCTCAGATTGAAGAGAGTCTTGCAACCCTTAAGACTCTTGAGGTTGGAATGGTAGCTCCTGATTTTACAATGAATGATCCTCAGGGAAATCCAATTGCACTTTCATCTGTGTATCCTAACAACAAAATCACTATGATTGATTTCTGGGCAGGATGGTGCGGCCCTTGCCGTCGTTTCAACCCAACTCTTGTTGAGATTTACAAAAAGTACAACAAACTTGGATTTGGAGTATTTGGTGTATCTTTTGACAGAGACGCAGAACTTTGGAACAGCGCAATCAAGGATGACAAACTAACTTGGCCTCAGGTTTCTGATCTTCAGTACTGGAACAGCGCAGCTGCAAAACTTTACCATGTTAAATACATTCCACAGAATATATTTGTTGACAGTGAAGGTAAAATTATCAAACGCAAAGTAAGTGAAGAGGAGCTTGTATCTTTCATTGAGGAACAACTCGGAATTACAGCTAAATAAAGCTTGAGTCTTAAAATAATGAGGGTGCCCAAAAAGAAATTTTGGACACCCTTTTTTTTGCCCTTTGATGCTGCCGGACGGTTATAGTGGCGAAGTCATCTAAAGTTTCCCACATCAAAAAACCGTTTTATATTCTACACCCGTGCCCTTGTAACACGCTATATACCTTTAAGTTAACACTTAATCCCGCGGATGATCCGCGGGATTAAGTGTTAACGCACTTACAGCAAGCAAGATACAGCCGCACGGGGCTGCCACTTCACGCAGGCCGGGTTTTATATTTACAGCGGAATTGTATATGTTCAAGCTACAGCAAACTGAATGCTGCTGTCAAGCCGGCCATCACTATAGCAACCATACTCATTAGCTTAATAAGTATGTTAAGTGAAGGACCTGAGGTATCCTTAAAGGGATCCCCAACAGTATCGCCAACTATTGACGCCTTATGGCTGAGTGAACCAGGCCCGCCAAAGTTCCCCTCCTCTATATATTTCTTTGCATTATCCCAAGCTCCTCCTGCATTTGCCATGAATATTGCAAGTACAAAACCGGCACCAAGACCACCGGCAAGTAAACCCATCACTCCTGAAACACCAAAAACCAAGCCTGTTACTACAGGTACAGCTATTGCCAAAATAGAGGGAAAAAGCATCTCTCGCTGAGCCCCTTTGGTTGAAATCTCAACACATCTTGCATAATCAGGAGTTGCTTTACCCTCAAGAATACCTTTGATTTCACGGAACTGCCTTCTTACCTCCTCAACCATCTGGCGTGCAGCTCTTCCAACTGCATTCATTGTAAGGCCACAGAAAAGAAAAGACATCATTGAGCCCAAAAAAACACCTGCCAGAACTTTTGGATTCATAAGAGATACTTCATAGTACTCCATAAAATCAGGGATAGTTGCCCGTGCTACTTCAACTGTCCGACCGGCAATATCTATTGTATTCTGACCAAGATGGATCAATCCTATTTTTATCTCTTCAATATATGATGCAAGAAGTGCCATTGCTGTAAGGGCAGCTGAACCAATGGCAAATCCTTTGCCTGTTGCAGCAGTTGTGTTTCCGAGAGCGTCCAGAACATCCGTCCTTTTTCTCACCTCGGGTTCAAGACCACTCATTTGAGCATTTCCTCCTGCATTGTCAGCAATTGGGCCATAAGCATCTGTTGCCAGAGTAATTCCTAGTGTAGAGAGCATTCCCACAGCAGCTATCCCAATACCATAAAGCCCAAGGCTAAGGTTCTCCGCTGAAAGCATATTCTGAACATCAAAGTTGGTTGCACATAAAAAAGCAAGTATGATTGCGGCTGTAATTGTAAGTACCGGTATAGCAGTTGATACCATCCCAATTCCTATCCCGGATATGATAACGGTTGCCGGACCGCTCTGAGCACTCTCTGATATACTCTTGGTTGGTTTATATGAATGAGAGGTATAGTATTCTGTTGAGTGGCCGATTATTATTCCGGCTACAAGTCCTACAACTACAGAAAAAGATATACCAACCCAATTCTCAAGACCAAGAATGTAAAGAATTCCAAAGGTTGCTGCCGCTATTAATATTGAGCTGACATTCACCCCAACGCCCAAAGATTTGAGTAACTCCTTCATTCCGGCACCCTCTTTTGTCCTTACAAGAAATATCCCAATAATTGAGAGAAGGATACCAACAGCAGCTATAAGCATTGGTGCAAAAACAGCCTTCATCTGAAGCTGAGGATTTATGTAAAATGCCGATGCTCCAAGGGCGGCAGTTGCAAGGATTGACCCGCAATAAGACTCATAAAGATCTGCACCCATTCCGGCAACATCTCCTACATTATCTCCAACATTATCAGCTATAGTTGCAGGGTTTCTTGCATCATCTTCAGGAATATTTTCCTCTACCTTACCAACAAGGTCCGCTCCCACATCTGCTGCTTTTGTGTATATACCCCCTCCTACTCTTGCAAAGAGGGCTTGAGTAGATGCCCCCATTCCAAATGTCAGCATTGTGGTGGTAATAATAACTAACTTTTGTCCCTCTGTTGCCTCTATAAAATTATCAAGAAGAATATACCATACAGAGATATCAAGAAGTCCCAGCCCTACAACAACAAGTCCCATTACGGCACCAGATCTGAAGGCTACTCTGAGCCCCCCGTTTAATGACTTTCTTGATGCGTTTGCAGTCCTGGCCGATGCGTATGTTGCTGTCTTCATTCCAATAAACCCGGCAAGCCCTGAGAAAAATCCGCCTGTAAGGAATGCAAACGGAACCCATTCATTCTGGACACCAAAACCATAGGCAAGAATTGCAAAGAAAATTGCAATAACTATAAAAACTATAGTAACAACTTTGTACTGCTGCCTTAAATACGCCATTGCTCCGCTGCGTACATAGGAGGCAATCTCCATCATTCGCGGAGTCCCTTCGCTCTCTTTCATCATCTCTTTAAAGAAATAGCGGGCAAAAATCAGTGCTGCAAGTGAGGCTAGCGGCACCAGATAGAAAAGAAGTTCAGTTTTCATAATTTGAAGTTTGGTTAATCCATGTGTTCAAAAAAGCCCTCTTCTATTGAGGGCAAAATGGTCCTGGCTACTCTTTTAAGGTTCGCTTCTGAACCTGTTGAAAAGAACCTGGTCTGCTCTTCCTGATTTAGAGTTCCCTCCTGAATCAGGCCTCTCTCCTCCATTATTTCATATGTATGTTTTGCAACAGCCGGTGCAGGATCAACAAGAGTAACGCCCTCTCCTGCTATCTCCCTGATCTGATCACTCAGAAAAGGATAGTGAGTACAACCGAGTACAATATAGTCCGCCCCTTTAGCTATCATTGGGGTAATATATTTGGACAATAATTTTTTACTCTCCGGAGTATCGGCCTTCCCGTTTTCAACAATATCAACAAGGCCGGTTCCTACCTTCTCAACAACTCTCAGTCCTGTTGCAAATCTTCTGAGAGTCTTGTTATAAAGCCTTCCCATAAATGTCCCTTTTGTTGCCAGAACTCCTATAACTTTTGTTTTTGACATCTTTGCTGCAGGTTTAACTGCAGGCTCCATTCCGACAAATGGAATTTCGTATTTCCATCTTAGCTCCTCAATGGCCGCTGCTGTAGCTGTATTGCAAGCAATAACGATGATTCCGGCACCATTTTTAATTAAAAAATCAGTAATGCTCATTGCTCTGGAAATAATCTCAGACTGTGGCCTGGGTCCATAGGGTGAGAAAGCATTATCTGAAACATAAATCATCCTGTTACCGGGTATAACTTTAATCAACTCTCTCCAGACTGATAATCCGCCTACTCCGGAGTCAAAGATACCTACAATGTTATTTTGTTTGTTTTGAGAATCCATATAAAAAAGGAAATCGCCCTACAATTTGATTTGCAGGACGATTGTAAAGTTATAAAAAAATATTCTCTACTGTTGCTGTGGAGCAGGAAGTTTTTTATCTGCAGGGATTCCAAGTTCCTTTTTTGCCATAGGCATCACATCAACACTCTGTTCTGCATTAATGAAAGGCACTGCTCCTGTTGATGTATCAAAAATGTAAATAAATCCTTGCTCTTTGCCAATTTTCTGAATAGCATCATTTGCTTTTTTGAAGACCGGAGCAAGTAGTAAGTTTTGCATTTGCTGATACTCCTGACCTGCACTTTGCTGAAACTGTTCAAATCTAGCCTGAATTTCCTGAAGCTCCTTTTGTTTTGCCTCCAATACAGCAGCAGTCCAGGTAGCCTGTTTTTGCTGATATGTATTCAGTTTAGTATTAAACTCAACCTGCATAGCCTCCATTGTTTCGTTAAGGTCAGCAGAATATTTCTCTAGTTTTACTGCAGCACTATCTCTGTCTGGCATCAACGCAACCAACTCCTGTGTGTTCAAATGACCAAATTTCAGAGCTTGCGAAAACGAAGTCGTGGATACTGCAAGAAATAGTACCAGTAGTATTTTCGATAAATGTTTCATAAAAGAATTATAAATTATTGTGTTTGTTATTTCAGGTTTAATTTCCTTATTACTCTGTCAGTAATATCAACTCTTGGGTTTTTGTAAACTACCCCCTGTACCACATTGATATCAAAAACTATGCCCAGTCCCATCTCGGCAGCAACGGCATCAATCGCCCCCTGCACTCTTCTCTGTATAGGCTCCATAAGCTCCATTGTCATTTTTGAAAAGGATCCATCCTGGCCAAATATCTCTTTCTGTCTCTCTTTTGCGTTCCTCTCCATCGTGATAATCTCGTTCTCCCTTGCCTGGCGTAAATTGTCGCTTAGTCTTGACTTCTCAGACTGATATTTCCTGAAAAGCATCTCAATTCTATCCTTGTCTGTTTGAATATCGGCTTCATGACCCTCTCTAACCTGGTCAAGGCGGCTTTGTGCTGTTTTATACTCGGGCATTTTGTCAAGAATATCCTGAGTGTTCAGATATCCATAGTTCTGAGCATTTACTGTAAAAACAGAAGCCAGAACAAATGCGAATGTTATCAAAATTCTTTTCATATCTGTAGATGTTAATTTTAAAATTGTTGTCCAATTACAAAGTGGAAATTACTTCCTCCCCTTCTCTTGTCTCCTACAGGATCAAATCCATAGCCCCAGTCAATACCCAGCATCCCTACGATTGGAAGAAGAACTCTTACACCCACACCGGCAGATCTCTTGATCTGGAAGGGGTTAAAGTCTTTAATATCTGACCATGAGTTACCACCCTCAAGGAAGAGAAGCGCATATATGGTTGATTGTGGCTGCAAAACAAGCGGATAACGAAGTTCAACAGTAAACTTATCGTATACATTGCCTACATATCCATTGTTCTTTCTTGGGGTAAGCGAGTTGTTTTCGTATCCTCTCAAACCGATGATATCTGATCCGTATGTATTGTAACCCGACATACCATCTCCGCCTACTATAAAACCTTCAAATGGTGAATAGCCAAGATTTCTGTTATAGTATCCCAGATATCCAAACTGAGCTCTGGTCATAAGTACGAGGTCTCCAACAATTGGTGTAAAAAGAGCCCCTTTGAATGTCCATTTGTGATACTCAATCCATTTGTACCTCTGAGCATCTGTCATACCCTTATAATTGGTATCCTTTGGGCGGAAGAGTGAGTATGGAGGAGTCAACTGCAGTCCCATTTGGAAATCAGAGCCCTTTCTGGGATAGATTGCCTGGTCAGTTGAATTCCTTGAAAGATTAATCTTCCAGCTTATATTGTTGGATAGACCATCTGTAAAGAGGAAATAGTACTGCCAGTCAGTTAACCTGTATGTCTGCCAGCTTAGTTCATTATAGAAAACAAACCAGTTATCGGGCCATTTTAATCTTGTACCAATCCCGGCGCCAAATCCATATACCTCCATACTCTGACCTGAATTCTGGTAAAAATAGTAGGAGTTGGTTTGTCTTGTATAGTATGCTGAGATATTTAGCGATGTTGGTTTCTTCCCGGTAAGCCAGGGCTCAGAGAAACTTGCTGAAAACGCAGTGTAATATGTTCCGTTTGTCTGGAATCTTATAGATAATTGCTGACCATCACCAAGTGGAACTGGTCTCCATGAACTCTTTTTGAAAACCCTCCCTATGGAAAAGTTATTGAAACTCAACCCAAGGGTACCTACAAAAGTATTACCTCCCCAACCTCCGGCCAGTTCCAGCTGACTGTTTGGCTTCTCCTCTACATTATATGTAACATCAACTGTGTTAGCATTGTAATTAGGCATGATATTGTATCCGGATGGAGACATTATCTTCTCAGGTTCAAAGTGCCCCATAGATGCAAGATCTCTTAATGAACGCTCAAGTTCAGACTGACTAAAGAGATAGCCCGGTTTTGTCCATAACTGCCTTCTTACAACTTTCTCGTTAGTTATGTTGTTTCCATTGATAACAATACGGTTAAATGTTGCCGGTTTTCCCTCAACCATTCTCATCTCTACATCTACCGAATCTCCGTCAATTCTAACCTCAACAGGTGACACATTGAAAAAGAGATAACCATTGTCCCTGTATAATTTTGAGACGTTGCCCTCCTCTGCTTCAAATAATCTCTTCTCCATAGAGACAACATCATAGATATCTCCGCTTTTAATTTTAAGTACTGAATTCAGCTGTTCAGAAGAGTAAATTGAGTTACCGGTCCATGTTATATCTCTGAAATAATACCTCTTTCCTTCATCAATTACAAAATGGATTCCCAGTCTTCCATCTTCAATGTAATACATAGAATCCTTTACAATACGAGCATCCCTGTATCCTCTCTCTCCATATGCCTGAAGTAAGAGCCTCTTATCATTCGGATACTCCTTTTCGTTAAATTTCTTTGAATTGAAAAAGTTAAGGATTCTCATATCCTTTGTCTTTTTCATTGCAGAGGCAAGCTTTGACCCCTTAACATTCTCATTACCCTCAAAAGATATCTTCTTAATCTTAACTTTAGATTTTCTGTCAACCTTAAAGGTGACCTTTACGGCGTTTCTTATAAGAGTATCCTGCTCCTGCACAACATTAACCTCTGTTTGCAGGAAACCCTTTTCAATATAAAATTTCCTTATTATTTCAGAGGTGGAGCCAATTAGGTATTCAGACAGCTCGCTTCCCCTTCTCAGCTTAAGTTTTTCATTAAGATCACTCTTCTCTCCTGACTTAATCCCCTCAAATTCCCATCTTGACACTCTTGGCCTTTCAAGCAAGTCAAATCTTATGTATGCTGTATCCCTTAACACAGAATCAATATGGACACTTACATCAGAAAAGTATCTCTGCATGTAGATACGCTTAATGATTGCCGATATATCCTCTCCGGGAATTGTGATTTTATCTCCAACGGATAATCCTGTGAGAGATAGAATTTGATCCTTTCCAAGGTATTGTATACCGGAAACCTCAAGACCTCCTATTACATACTCTTTAGGAGAATTGTAGTCAACTACAATGTTTGTTTTCTGCTGGTTCTGCTGCTGAGCCGAGGCTCCAAGCGGAGAGAGCAATGCTAGTAGTAATAATAGCGAAAGAGACTTCATTTGAACACTATGTGGGTAAAACTGCAAATATAGGTTTTTATTTGGATTCAAAGCCCAAGAGATTATAGATTATTAACTTGTTCACCGGTCTTTCCGTATCTGCGCTCTCTGGCAGCATACTCCTCCAGTGCTTGCTGAAAGTCATTTTTGCGAAAATCGGGCCAAAGCACTTCTGGGAAGTAAAATTCTGTATATGCCGTTTGCCAGAGAAGATAATTGCTTATCCTTTGCTCTCCACTTGTGCGGATAAGCAAGTCAGGATCTGGTATTCCAGCCGTTGAGAGATACTTGTCAAACTCATCTGGCGAAGGCATCTGCAGGGAGAGGCTATTCTCTTTATAATATCTGTGGGCTGCCTGAAGTATATCCCATTTTCCGCTATAACTGAGAAAAACAATAAGAGTGAGGCCCGTTGAGGCTTTTGTGGAATCTTCCGCAGAGAGAATTTTTTCCTGAACAACTTTAGGAAGCCTCTCCTTATCTCCTATCACCCTGAATTTAACATTATTTTTAAGCAGTGTGGGTGTCTCTTTCAGTATCGCATCAACCATAAGCTCCATAAGAGTATTGACCTCATCCTGCGGCCTCTTCCAGTTTTCATCGGAAAAGGCAAAGAGGCTCAAAAACCTAATCCCCTTTTCTGCGGCAAATTCTGTTGCCTGTCTTACAGACTCAACTCCTGCTCTGTGGCCAAAAACTCTTTTAAGCCCCTGCTTTTTTGCCCATCTTCCGTTTCCATCCATTATTATTGTAACATGGACAGGTATTTTTCCATTATCAATCATCTTAGATATTAAGTGTTTCTCCGGTCTTCTCCCCAGAACAATTTCTCCTTAAGAGCCTCTATGAAGTTATTACTGGAAAGTGAAATAAAATTCAGATCAAACTCGGCCTTACTAACCATAAATTTTTCTCCGGAGGAGACAATTACAGATCTGTTGTCCAGACTAAGGACAGCTCCTGCTCTTCTTGAAGTAACAGTAACCTCAATTATGGATTCGTCTGATACAACAAGTGGCCTGATATTCAGGTTATGTGGAGCAATTGGAGCAACAATTACAGCTTTTGAGGCCGGAATCATTATAGGTCCACCAAGGCTAAGTGAATATGCAGTTGATCCGGTGGGGGTTGCAATCACCATCCCATCTGACCAGTAAGGAGGTAGTTCAGCCCCATCAATTTTCAAAGTTACAGAGAGCATTGAGGGATCCTGTCTTTGTACAGAAACTTCATTGAGGGCATAAGGATAAAGTCCGTTAAGATAACTCCCGGAACTAAGCTTCAGAAGACTTCTTTTCTCTGTTTTGTAATCTTTGTTTATAAGTCTCTCAATCCAGTAATGACTTGGTTCCGAGTCTGCTGTTGTTAAAAAGCCGAGTCTTCCAAAGTTTATGCCTGCTACAGGAATTCCTCTGTCTCTTATATAAGTTAGAGATTCAAGAAGAGTACCATCTCCTCCAAGTGAAAGAAAGATATCCGTTTCCGGATCCATATCTTCATAACTGTGAAAAAGTGCCGATGCTGGTATGGCAAGTTTGTGAAATCCAATTGCTCTTTTATAAAAAGGTGCATAAAAGATGAGTTCTGCTCCTCTGTATGATAGAGAATTGATAATAAAGGTGAGTTTGTCGTGCCACCTCTTGTCAATTTCTCTCGCAAATATTGCAATCTTCATCTTAAATATTTAAAAGTTGCCAAAATTACATAAATTTGTCTCCACTATGGCAAAATTAAGTGTAAATATAAACAAATTTGCTACTCTCAGAAATGCAAGGGGTGGCAATCTGCCCGATGTTCTTAAGGCAGCTCTTGATTGCGAGAGATACGGAGCTCAGGGTATTACAGTCCATCCCAGACCAGATGAGAGACATATCAGATACAAG
>ERZ1645189.63-NODE-63-length-26196-cov-4.484985_pt1 | contig 26196 bp, 25 predicted proteins | sample MGYA00575350_ERZ1645189 | MGnify/ENA primary metagenome ERZ1645189 (study PRJEB40845, sample SAMN11283421) | freshwater sediment metagenome | isolation source: river sediment | host: Sediment | place: India: Jajmau, Kanpur | collected 2015-12-17 ...
TTTATGGTGCTCGGATTGACCGGGAGAGCTTTGTAAGTGAAGTCAGCCTGCATGGCAATGATGTATCACTTCTTGAAAAGAGAATCCTGCATGTAATTTATCAGGCACTTGAGAGCAGCAGTGATTTGAGGGATGCTGTTCTTAACGGAGATACAAGGCTTATTCTGGCTACAACAAAAGGTGATATCGGGATGATTGAGGGTAAGGGAGATGATATTGGTTCACGCCCGTTTCCTGGTATGCTTGCAGAGAGAATAAACACTTTTCTTGGACTTAAAACCAGACCATTGCTGGTATCTAATGCCTGTATATCAGGTATTAATGCAATCATAACAGGGTCAAGACTTGTTGAAGAGGGAAGGTGCGACCATGCAATAGTGGTGGGGGCTGACCTTATGACCAGATTTGTGGTTACCGGTTTTGAATCATTCCATTCTGTAAGTGCAGGAATTTGTAAACCTTACGATGCAAAAAGAGACGGGCTTAACCTTGGGGAGGCTGCCGGTGCGGTTATTCTGACTGCAAACCGGAATCTTGTAACGGATGCAGACCCGGTAGTAGTGGAGGGAGGCGCATTAACAAACGACGCAAACCACCTGTCGGCACCATCAAGAACCGGAGATGGTCTGGGAACCGCTATGGCGGAGGCGTTAAGAGAATCGGCCTCAACCCCTTCTCAGACAGATTTTATAAATGCACACGGAACTTCTACTCTCTATAATGATGAGATGGAGTCCAAAGCGGTACACTTCGCAAATCTTCAGGATGTGCCCGTACAAAGCCTTAAACCATATTTTGGTCATACACTGGGTGCCTCCGGAGTTATTGAGTCAATTGCATCTGTCTGGCAGATAAAAAATTCACTTCTCTTTGGTACGAGAGGTTATGAAGAGCAAGGTGTGCCTGAACCAATAAAAGTATCTGCACACCACAGGGAGGCGGAACTTAGAAGGTGTATAAAGAGTGCATCGGGATTTGGAGGCTGCAATGCAGCCGTGGTTTTTGCGAAGGAATCTGCATCAAATTCAAAATCATACAGAGAGAGATTTGAGTGGAGAGAGCTCTCCTCTTTTGAACTAAGGGGTGAGGGTGATTTTGATACAGTAATAAGGGAGAGGTACAGAGAGCTTGAACTTAAGGATATCAAATTCTTTAAGATGGACGATATGTGCAAGATGGGAGTGATTGCAACAGCAAACCTTATGAAGAGTGTTTTGCCTGAGGAGAATCTCTCAAACTTTGCCAAAGGGATGTATGTGGCAAATTGTTCCTCTTCACTCGATACCGATGTCAGGCATCAGAAGCTGATTGATGAGGGAGGAGATCTGGCAGCAAGTCCCGCAGTGTTTGTATATACTCTGCCAAATATTGTAAATGGTGAGACCTCAATCAGGAACAGGTTCCAGGGTGAGAATACTTTTTTTGTGACTGACAAAAGCAGAAAAGGGGAGATTCTGGAGGAGATGAAGGAGATGGCCCTTGGTACAGGACTCTCTCTGCTTGTAACCGGCTGGTGTGAGTATTTTGCAGGAAAATATGAGATTAATTTCAAACTCTTTAAAAAAGAGCGATATGGCAACTGATGTTTATATTGGCGGGCTTGGGTGCGTCACTGCCCTGGGTAAAGGCGTTGATTCCCAGCTTAAGAGGCTCAAGGAGGGAAAGGGTGGGCTTGGAAAGCTGACTCTTTTTAAAACCAGCCACGAGGCTACTGTCGGAGAGGTTCCCTTTTCAAACAAAATGCTGGCTGAATCCCTGAACCTGCCGCCTGTAAAGGAGTATTCCCGCACAACCCTGCTTGGCCTGGCAGCTGCTGCAGAGGCATTGTCAGATTCCGGAATTCAGAGAGACGGACTAAGGATTGGATTCATCTCTGCCACATCAGTTGGCGGAATGGATGTAAGCGAGTTATTCTACGGGGAGTATCACAAGGATAAAAACAGGGGAAAACTAAGGCAGCTTATTGGTCATGACTGCGGTGCCTCTACACAGTTTATGTGTGAGCAGCTTGGAATAGGTGATTTTTCGACAACTATCAACACAGCCTGTTCGTCTGCAAACAATGCCATTATGCTTGGAGCAAGAATGATTAAAGCAGGAATGCTTGATGTGGTTATAACAGGAGGAACAGATTCTCTCTGCAGATTTACTGTTAATGGTTTTTCATCCCTTGGTATTCTTGACAGGGAACTTTGCAGGCCATTTGACAGGTCACGGGCAGGACTGAATCTTGGGGAGGGGGCAGGTTATCTGCTTCTCTGCTCAGACAGGGTTAAGACATCCCGCAGATACGGACGGGTTACCGGATATGCAAATGCAAACGACGCATTTCACCAGACTGCGTCTTCATCAACGGGAGACGGAGCCTATCTTGCAATGAAGGGTGCCCTGGAGATGAGCGGATCAGATTCAGGCAGAATAGGATACATTAATGTTCACGGAACAGGTACTCAGAATAACGATGCCTCCGAAGGTGTGGCTATGAAGAGACTTTTTGGAGGGAGTGTTCCTCCGTTCAGCTCCACTAAAGGCTTTACCGGGCATACGCTGGGCGCAGCAGGGGGGGTGGAATCGGTGTTTGCCGTACTCAGCCTCTATTACGGGTTTATCTGGCCAAATCTCAATTTCAGAAACAGAATTGAAGAGGCAGATGTGACACCTGTAACCAGATGTGTTAAAGCCGGGAATCTTAAGGCAGTTATGACCAACTCATTTGGATTTGGGGGAAACTGTACTTCACTTGTGTTTGAATCAGCAAAAATATAGAGGCATGATCAGAACAAATCTTTATATAACCGGTATGGCCGGAATAACACGCGAGGAGCCGGATTACAAGAACTACATTCCTGATGCAGGGCTTCGCAGAAGAATGAGCCGCGTAATAAGAATGAGTGTGGCATCTGCTCTAATGGCTCTTGAAGATTCCGGAAACGGAAAAATTGATGCAATTGTTACTGGTACCGGCTGGGGCTGCCTTGCAGACACAGAGAAGTTTCTGATATCTATTCTTGATAACAGCGAGAGACTTCTTAATCCATCTTCATTTATCCAGAGCACATCAAATACCATTGGTGCACAGATAGCCCTGATGCTGGAGGATAAACATTACAACAGTACCTATGTGCACGGAGGCAGCTCTTTTGAATCTGCACTTCTGGATGCATCTCTGCTCATTTCTGAGGGTAAGAAAAGAATACTGGCGGGGGGCTTTGATGAACTGACACCCACTAAATCCCATCTGCTGGAGAGAATGGGTATGTGGAAAAAGTATATACCCGGAGAGGGCTCACACTTTTTTGTACTTGAGGGAGAAAGGGGAGAACATGTACACGGAAAGATTTCTGCCCTTGAGATTATTCCTCATGGTACAGACGGGGATGAGGTTCTCTCTTCCCTAAAAAGATTTCTGGCAGATACAGGAACAGAAAGCTCTTCTGCAGAAATAATATGCGGAGATCATAAACTATTGAAGCCGGTTTCTGAAATGGGATTCAATGTAAAAGATTACAAACAGCACTGCGGAGAGTATCCTACTGCATCTGCGTGTGCGCTCCGGCAGGCGCTTATGGCTTTCAGGGATCAGAAGGGACCTGAAAGAGTTATTATAGTAAGTAAATACATCAATGATGTTTCGACATTCATGTTAACTGAGAGATCTTAATGGTGATTATTCTCATACTGGTTTTTCTTGTTCCGCTGCTGTTGTTTATTGCATCGCTTAACATCAGCTGGAACTTCTATGTCAGGGCATTCAGCAAATCCTCATACTCATCAGATGGTGTCATGCTTACTTTCGATGACGGGCCTCATCCTCAGAATACAGAAAAGGTGCTGGATATTCTGGCTCAGTCAGGTGTGAAGGCAGTTTTTTTTCTTATAGGAGAGAGGGCTGTTGAACACCCTGAGATTGTAAAAAGAATTGTGAGGGAGGGACATCTGGCAGGGATACACTCGATGCGGCATACAGCGGGATTTACAATAGCTCCCTCCCGAATGGTTGCATCAGATCTTGAAGCATGCAGAAAAATTCTTGAAGATATAACCGGAACTAAGATAAATCTCTTTCGCCCGCCATTTGGAGTTACAAACTTTAATATTGCCAGAGCTGTTAAAAAACTCAGTTTGAAAACAGTTGGCTGGAATGTGAGGAGTTATGACACTGCAATTAAAGATCCGCAGAGAGTTATCGAAAGAGTAGCCGGTAGAATTACACCGGGCTCTGTTATACTTCTTCATGACAGAATGCCGGATTCACCGGTAATACTCACAGGAATACTTGAGGCTGTCAGAAAAAAAGGATTAAAAACAACAATATTCAGAGAATTAAATGGTTAGAAGAACAATTTTTATGCTGATTCTCTCCCTCTGTTCGTCTCTTCTGAGCGCACAGGGAGGACTTGCTGCCATGAGTGAAGAGGAGAGCCGTGCTTTTGAACAACTGATAGCTTCGCGCTCTGCATCAACCGGTTCACTGGTTGCAGATTTCAGACAGGAGAAGAGCATGGAGATTCTCAAAAAGAAAATGGTCTCTACCGGACAGTTCATATATGCCAAAAGCGACAAAATTGCATTTCTTTATCAGAAGCCGCAGCAATACAGCATGATTATAAACGGGACAAGACTAAAAACTGTATCCGGCGGGAAGAGCAGTGTCATGGAGCTCAAAAACAATCCTGTCATGAAACAGATGAATGTGCTAATCTCTGCAGCCTTTTTGGGGAATTTTTCTGCAAAATCAGGAAGCTACAAAATCAGCTACTCAAAGGGAAAGGATGTTGTTGTCGCAAATGTTTTGCCCGTTTCAAAAGAGATTTCCTCAATCATTAAAAGAATAACCGTAACCTTTGGCAGCAGTGGTGGTGAGATCAGGGAGATTACAGTATATGAAGCAAACAACAGTACAACAGATTATATTTTCACTAACCACAAATTGAATTCAGCTATTCCTGATGAAGTTTTTTAAAGTCATACTCTTTGCGTTTGCAGTCGCTTTTACTTCCGGATGTGCACCATCTCTGAAGGGGGGAGTGTGGCTCCATGAGACGCAATACCGTACCAGTGGAATTCCAAAGGTTTTCAGGTCAGAGCCGGGAGTGAGCAGTTTTGATTTTGTACTTGAGAGAAAAGGAAAACAGATAGATGGTATAGTAATTATTAAATCTGAAGACGAAGGCAGCAGGAGAATTGTGATGACATCGCTGTTTGGAATGACTTTCCTCGATTTTGAACTAAAGGGAGAGAACATTAAGATTAATTACTGTATTGAGCAGTTGAACAGGGAGAAGGTAATACTGCTGTTCAAAAAGGACTTTGAGATATTGTTCAATCCTGACCATTCACACATAACAAAATATCTCTTCAATCCCGATGGTACAATAAACACGCTTGAGCAGGGAAACGGAATAACTAAGGTAAGAATGAACTTTGATGATTATACTGATAAGTTTCCGCAAGATATTAAAATCAGCCATCCATGGCTAAGAATTAAACTGAACTTAAAGAAATCTGCATATGAAACCGGAGAGTCTGTACAAAATTGAGGATGGAACTTCCGTTAACGGGAGTCAGAGAGTTTTTAGGGCAGTGATTGATCCTCAGTCAGAAATTTTTAAGGGCCATTTCCCGGGGGCACCTGTTTTGCCGGGAGTCTGCACTCTCTCAATAGTAAAGGATTGTCTGGAAAGGGTAGTGAGCCAAAAGACAACCATTTGTGAAATATCTCAGTGCAAGTTTACAGGGATGGTAGACCCGCTTCAGGAACAGATTATGAATATTGAGATTGAGGTTTCGCCGGCAGGCGAGGAGAGGGGAAAAATATCGGCAAATGTAAAGATGAGTGAATCAGGAAGAGTGATTATGAAATTCAGGGGAGGATACAGAATTGGTTAACGAAAAGTGTGGCTGCAATAATTTTGCAGTCGTGATTCCCACATACAACAACTCAGAGACTCTTGCCGCAGTTGTGGAGGAGGCAAAATCGATATGTCCGCTTGTTATTGTTGTGAATGACGGCTCTACCGACTCTACAAGAAATGTTCTTGAGTCACTGAAAGGAATTGAGGTAATTACTCACTCCCGGAACCGCGGCAAGGGGCCGGCAATAAGCAGCGGATTTGCCAGGGCAGCTGCGCTTGGTGCCACTCATGTGATAACTATTGATTCAGATGGTCAGCATTTCCCTTCAGAAATTAAATCTTTAACAGAGGTATCTGAAAGGGAGCCTGATACGCTCTGGATTGGCGCCAGGACTTTCGGCTGCGAAAATATGCCCGGAAAAAACACCTTTGCCAACAGGTTCTCAAACTTCTGGTTTCGTGTTGAAACAGGAGTTAAACTCGAAGACACCCAAAGTGGCTTCAGATGTTATCCGCTTGCAGGAGTCAGGGGTATGACCATATTCTCAGGAAGGTATGAATGGGAGCTTGAGATTATTGTAAGAGCATCATGGAGGGGAGTGCCGGTTAAAAACCTTCCGGTAAATGTTTACTACCCGCCGCAATCAGAGAGAATCTCTCATTTCAAACCGCTCAGGGACTTTGCCAGAATCTCTGTACTTAATACGATTCTTGTTCTGGCAGCACTTCTCTGGATCTATCCCGTTAAATTTTTCAGATGGTTCAACAGGGATAACATTACAGCATTTATAAAAAAACACATAACCGAATCAAAGGAGACTAATCTACATATTGCAAAATCAGTAGGACTGGGGCTCTTCTTCGGGATATCTCCGCTCTGGGGATACCAGATGCTGGCTGCCGTTGCAACTGCTCATCTGCTAAAACTTAACAAGGTTATAACTCTGGTGTCATCAAATATCAGCATACCTCCAATGATACCATTTATTCTGTACGGCAGTTTTGCTGCGGGTGCATTTATTCTGGGAGAGCCTGTAAAGCTGATACCTTCTGAGCTCTCGCTGGAATCAATTTCAGTCAGCCTTAAGCAGTATCTGATTGGCAGCGTGGCATTTGCCGCTGTAGCCGGTATTACCGGTCTTGCAGTATCTTACCTCTTTTTATCAATTTTCAGAAAACCGTTAAAATGAGTTTAGGATCAATATTCATAGCCATTTACAATTTTTTTGAAAGGAGGAGAGTTACTCTGTTCCTCTCACTGGCCGTGATTATTGCCCTGCTTGCATGGATGGCCTCCGGAGTAAGGTTTACTGAAGATCCTGCCGGTTTCTTTCCAAAAAACAGGGAGGGTAAAAGGGGGGCTGCTATTTTCAGTCAGCTTAAGGCAAAAGACAAGATTGTCGTTATGTTTGAGGCCGATACCTCACTCTCTGACTCTGCCGCTGATGTACTAATATCTGCATCGGACAGATTTGACAAAAGAATTCATGAGCTGGCCGGTGATTACATAGAATCATCAAAACTGCTGGCCGGAGAGAATGAACAGCAGGAGGCAAGGGCCTTTGTCTATGACAACCTTCCACTATTTCTTGAAGAGAGTGATTATTTAAGGATTGAAGAATCAATTCAGGAGGATAAAATCAGAGAGAAGCTCTCCGGTGCACTTGCATTAATGCTTTCACCTGCAGGCGAGGGGGCAAGGGAGTATATTGAGTCAGACCCGCTCTCAATAGGAACTCATCTTATGGCAAGGTATGACTCACTAAGAATGGGTATGGACTTTACCATTTACGGTAACCATATCTTTTCATCTGACCTGTCTGCCCTGCTCTATGTTATCTCGCCCCGGTACTCATCAGGTGACAGCAGAAACAATGAAAAGCTTGTGACAGCTCTTGAACAGCTGGAGAGTGAAACAGAAAAAGAGTTTGAAGGTACAGATATCTCCTTTTCGGGAGGGCCTTGTGTTGGAGTTTATAACTCAAGAATCATTAAATCTGATACTCTCATCACCTCCTCAGTTGCCCTGCTGCTGATACTTCTGCTCTTCTGGTTCTCATTCCGCGACTTCAGGACACTCATACTGCTTGTTATACCCGCGATTTTCGGTGCATTTTTTGCCCTAGCCATTATGGCATCAGGCGGCGGAGAGATCTCTTCAATAGCTGTGGGTGCTGGTGCTACTGTTATGGGCATTGCACTCAGCTATTCGATTCATGTGATAACTCACCACAGACATGTTAAAGAGATCAGACAGCTCCTAGACGAGATATCATACCCTCTTACAGTTGGAGGATTTACAACAATTGGAGCCTTTGTGGGACTTCAGTTTACAAACTCAACCCTGCTAAGGGATTTCGGCCTGTTTTCTGCCCTTACACTTGCCGGAACAACTCTCTTTTCACTCATTTATCTTCCCCATTTGCTACCTGTAAAGGTTAAAGAGTCTGAGGGAAGGACCGGAAAACTAATTGAGAAAATCTGCTCTTTTGACTACGATAAAAAGAGATGGCTGCTATGGGGCATACTGGTTCTTTTTATTTCCGGACTCTTTCTTGCTCCTGGTGTAAAGTTTGAGAGCGACATGACAAAGCTGGGCTATGAACCTGAATCTCATAAGATGGCCCAGAGAGCAGTGTCAGAAAAATTTGGGATTGCAGACTCAAGAGTTTTTCTTCTCTCTGCATCTTCAGAAATGGGGAGCGCCGCAGAGATTTATTACTCGGGAGATGAAGTTCTTGCAAGACTGGCAAAAGAGGGGAAGATTGAGAAGAGTTCATCGCTCTCCTGGATGCTGCCTCCGGCGGCGCTCCAGCTTGAAAGAACCGAAAGATGGAACAACTTCTGGAGCAACGGCAGAAGAGAGAAGACAATTGAAATTCTTAACAAGGCCGCTTCTGAAACAGGATTCAGCGGAGATGCATTCGGCAAATTTGAGCACCTTCTTGCAAAGAAGTATACACCGCTTGATTTTTCAAAGGGGAGAGATGTTCTTCCGGCAGGATTCAGGGAGTGGGCAGAGCAGACCGACTCCACCCTTATGCTAATCACACAGCTCTTTGTACCGGAAGAAAATAAGAAAGAGGTCTATGATGTTCTCGGAAAAGAGACCTCATTTGATATTATTGACAGGGCCCACTTTTCGGGAATGTGGGCAAAGGGAATAAAAGACGATTTCAATACTATACTTCTGATTTCGTCGCTCCTGGTATTCATTACTCTTCTTATATCATACGGACGCATTGAGCTTGCTCTCATGGCCTTCCTCCCAATGATGGTCAGCTGGGTAATAATTCTGGGTCTTATGAACCTTCTGGGGATTCCATTTAATATCTTTAACATACTTCTTGCAACATTCATATTTGGCATCGGCGACGACTTTTCCATTTTTGTTCTGGATGGCCTGTCAGGAGAATATATGGGCAAGAGAGAGATACTATCCTCTCACAAGGCGGCTATTTTCTTCTCTGCATTTACTGTTCTGGCAGGAATGGGATCAATGATTTTTGCGACCCATCCTGCACTTAAATCTATTGCAACAGTGTCACTTGTAGGAATGTTTGCAGTATGGATAGTGGCATACACGGTTCAGCCCATTGTCTACCGTTTTTTTATTACAAGTCAGACATCAAAGGGTTTGCCGCCCTATACATTTACAGGGATACTGCAAATGCTTGTTACATTTTCTGCATTTGTAACCGGCTGCATTATTGCTGCACTTTTTATTCCGCTGCTCTTTCTTGTACCTGTTTCACAGGACAAAAGAGTTCTTATTTTCAGACGATTCATAAGGGCCGTTGTATTTATTCCGGTGAGGCTTTCGCCAACAGTGAGAATCTTCTTTGACAACAGACATCGGGAAGATTTTTCAAAACCGGCAGTTATTATTGCCAATCACCAGTCATTCATTGATATTCTTATGTTGCTTTCGCTGCATCCGCAAATCATAATGATGACCAATAAATGGGTATGGAACTCACCTTTCTTTGGACATATAGTAAGATTTGCAGGATTTCTCTATCACAAGGATGGTGTTGAGAGCCATATATCTGAAATTTCCGGAATGAGGGAGAAAGGCTATTCTCTGCTCATTTTTCCTGAGGGTACACGCTCCGCAGATATGGAGATTCACCGCTTTCACAAGGGGGCATTCAAAATTGCTGAGGAGCTGGAGATGGATATTCTCCCTGTTGTTATTTACGGGAACGGGAATCTTGTTTCAAAGAGTCAGCCGTTCTATGTTAAGCACGGAGTTATCGGATGCAGGATTCTGAAGCGGATTGAACATTCAGACACCAGTTTTGGAACAGGTTACAGAGAGAGGACAAAGAGAATTTCTGAATATGTCAGGAGAGAGTACTCTTCACTCAGGAGCGAGTATGATACTCCCTCAAACAGGTTCTTCTACCACTCAGTTCTGGCGAATTATCTCTACAAGGGGCCTGTTCTGGAGTGGTATATGAGAATTAAAATGAACATGGAGCGGAGTTACGAACAGTTCCACAACATTATCCCGTATAACGCAAATGTTACAGACATAGGATGCGGATACGGTCCCCTCGCTTTTATGCTCTCTGCACTTTCACCTGCCAGGACTGTAACAGGGATTGATTATGATCAAAAGAAAACTGAACTTGCCTCTGCCAGTTATGCTGCAGGCAGAAACCTCAGATTTCTCTGTGAAGATGCTCTTATGACAGAGCTCAGTGAAAGCGATGTTTTTATAATGAATGATATCCTGCACTATCTTCTGCCACATGAACAGGAGCTGCTTATAAGAAAGTGTGTTCAAAAGCTTAAAACAGGTGGTTTTGTAATTATCAGGGATGGTGATGCAGAGAGGACAAAGAGCCACAGAATGACAAGGTTATCTGAATGGTTTTCAATCACTCTGCTTGGTTTCAATAAAGCCTCGCACGCACCATGTTTTATTGGTAAGAGCAAGATGGAGGAAATTGCCCTCTCTCTCAACTGCACAATAGATATAAAAGAGAACGATAAAGTGACCTCAAATACAGTATATATAATTAAACCGCTGGAGACTAATGACAAAGTATGATGTTATAATCACAGGGGCTGGTCTTGCGGGACTGGAATGTGCTGCGGTACTCTCCTCCGAGGGACAAAAGGTATTGATTCTTGAACAGGGAGCAGTATCAGGCGGATTTTTCCAGCCTTTCAAAAGAAGAGGGGTGAAAATTGACTCATCTGTCCACTATGCCGGGAGCCTGGATAAAGGACAGCTCCTCCATACGGCATTTAGCTATATGGGTGTTATAGATGATCTTGAGCTGGTAAGATTAAACCCCGGTTCATTTGATGTTATTTTCACAGGAGACGAAACATTTAACTTGCCAATTGGACATGAAAATTTTGTGAAGGTTCTCTCAGAGAGATTTCCTCAGGAGGCCGAAGGAATCAGGGCATACAGTGATGAACTGAAACGCACCGGATCTCTTTCAATTCAAACAATCAGATCGGGCGGAGGATTCTCCCCTGAAGGAATTGATTCAATCTCATCCGGAGCAACTGATACCATTGAGAGATTTACAAGCAATCCGGTTCTGAGAAAAGTGCTGTCAGGAAATTCAATTATTTACGGAGGAGTCAAGGATATCACTCCTTTCTATGTTCATGCTATCTCAACGAATTCTTATATAGAGAGTTCATACAGGTTTTACGGAGGAGCAGATTCCCTGACAAATGCACTGGAAAAAAGGATCCTTGGGAACGGAGGTGAAATCCTATTCTCTTCTTCTGTAAAAACAATATTAACTGAAAGCGGAGAGGTAAGGGGAGTTGAGACCGAAAATGGTGAGAAATTCCTCTCAAAATGGGTAATATCTACGGTTCACCCTGCACATACACTTGAAATGCTCGAAATAGACAGCGGCATTAAAAACTCATACAGAGAGAGGGTATCTGCACTCAGGAACTCCTGCGGGCTCTTCTGTCTCTATCTGCTCATGAAACCGGGCTCATTCCCGTACAGAAATGAAAACTACCATATTCTTGGTGATAAAAATGTAATGGTCTCTTTTCAGCCGCCGGCAGATAAATCAGAATATGCAGATGTAGTAACTGTTATCTGTCAGATGGATTTTGCAGAGGTGGAGAGATGGAGCTCAACCACAACCGGAAGGAGGGGAGATGAGTATACCCAGTTCAAAGAGAGTGTCTCTGAAGAGTTACTTGAAATTGCAGAGAGCAGGCTTCCCGGCCTGAAGGGATCTGTGCTGGCCAAATACAGTGCAACACCTCTTACTTTCAGGGATTATGTAAGAACTCCTCAGGGAAGTGCATACGGTATCATGAAAAACTTCAACATGCCACTATCTACATTTATTCCTGTTAAAACAAGAGTGAAAAACCTGCTCCTCTCAGGCCAGAGTATTAATGTTCACGGAGTTATGGGGGTTACAGTCACTTCGCTTCTTACATGCTGCGAAATTATTGGACCTCAGTATTTATCAGAAAAAATGAAGATATAAATGAAACTGATTATCAGAATATTCAATACAGTTCTTATTGTACTGATCTCCCTGCTGCTCCTTTTGTCAGGTACAGCCGCAGTACTCTATTTTACATCTGACACCTCAGTCCCTGAGGTAAGAATACCTGACAAAATACCGGCTGTAGTGGATTCCGCAGGTGCCAGTCATTTTGGAAACTCATTTCTGGTAAAGGGTGAGGGCGATTTGTGGGAACTACACATGAAGGGGGATGCGGCAGAGAGAGGTCTTGCTTTCGGCCAGCTCTGCAAGGGACTCATGTATGAGCAGGAGAGCGCATTTGTCACTCAGATTAAAAAGATAATCCCCAAAGAGGGCTACCTGAATTTTCTGAAATACCTTACCATTATTTATAACAGAGATCTGCGCAAAAATATCCCGCAGGAGTATCTGGAAGAGATCTATGCAGCATCAAGGGGTTGCAGCAGCGAATTCAGCTACATAGGAGACGCATATGACCGTCAGCTTAACTACCATGCAGCACACGACCTGGGGCACGCCATGCAGGAGTATATGCTTGTGGGATGCTCTTCATTTGCTGTCTGGGACACTTTAAGTGCCGATTCATCCCTCCTTGTGGCCCGCAATTTCGATTTCTGGGTTGGAGATGATTTCGCCCGGAATAAGCTTGTAACATTCTGCTATCCGGAGAAAGGCTACCGGTTTGCATCAGTCGGCTGGGCAGGAATGTCAGGTGTATTGTCAGGTATGAATGAGAAGGGAGTTACAGTTACGTTAAACGCTGCAAAGTCTGTCCCTCCGGGAGCCTCAAAAACACCCGTATCAATTATTGCCAGAGAGATACTGCAATACGCTGCAAATATTGATGAGGCATACACCATTGCTCTAAAGCTGGATGCTTTTGTATCAGAATCTTTACTTATAGGTTCTGCAGAAGATGGCAAAGCTGCAATTATTGAAAAGAGCCCCAAAAGCACTATACTCTATTCTCCTGAGGGGAATAAGATAATATCCACAAACCATTATCAGTCCCCTGAGTTTCTTGCAGATGAGGATAACAAGGATGCAATTGCTGCAATTGAAGGAAGCCATTCTCAGTACCGGTTTCGCAGAATTGAAGAACTTATTGCGTCAAAACAGCGGCTTAATTCATCTGATGCCGCATCAATTCTCCGCGAACACAGGGGCATTGCAGATACAAGTCTTGGGCTTGGTAATGAGATGTCACTAAATCAGTTTATTGCTCACCACGGAGTTGTTTTCTCTCCGGCAAAAAGAGTAATGTGGGTTAGTACAGCTCCATGGCAGCTTGGTAAAATGGTGGCATACGACCTGAATAAGATTTTTGGAGAAGAGGCAGGAAACAGTGCCAGAGTACCTGATATGGATATTCCGGCAGACTCAGCCGTAATTTCTATGTATGCAGCTAAAATTATGGAATTCAGACTTCTGGCCTCTGAAATTAGCAGAGATATTTCAAACAAAAGTGAAGTTAAGGAGTCAGATATTAACAGGCTTATTGAATTAAACCCGGATTACTTTTACACATATAAACTGCTTGGAGATTACTATTCTTCTGCGGGCAACGAAAGTAAGGCACTATCTATGTTTGAAAAGGCACTCACAAAGGAGATTCCGTCATACGGTGAAAGGGAATCACTTGAAAAGCGCATTAAAAGATATAAAAGATGAAAAGAGATCCTCAGCTACAGTTTAAAACAAGGGATGAGATTCAGACATTTCAGGATGAGTCTCTGCGTGAAACTCTTGATTATGTATCCAAAAACTCACCTTTTTACAGGCGTCTCTTCGCAGAAAACGGTGTAGATGCATCTTCTGTCAAAACAACAGAGGATCTTCGCCGGATTCCGACAACCTGCAAGGAGGATATTCAGCGCTACAGCAATGATTTCCTCTGCGTACCAAGGAATAAGGTTATTGATTATGTAACTACTTCAGGGACACTGGGTGAGCCTGTCACTTTTATGCTTACTGAAAATGACCTGGACAGGCTTGCATACAACGAGAAGATATCATTCACCACGGCAGGATGCCTGCCCGGAGAGACGATTCAGATAATGACAACTATAGACCGAAGGTTTATGGCCGGACTTGCCTATTTTCTCGGGGCGAGGGCGCTGGGTTCAGGAATTGTGAGGGTGGGAAACGGGATTCCGGAACTTCAGTGGAGCTCAATTAACGGCCTTGCACCTGAATCGTGCATAGTTGTTCCCTCTTTTCTTGTAAAACTTGCAGAATATGCTGCCAAAAACGGGGAAGATTGCAGTAAATCATCTCTGAAAAGGGCAATCTGCATAGGAGAACCACTCAGAGAGATAGATCTCTCAGACAATACACTTACAAAAAGAATAGGGCAGCTCTGGCCGGGTCTCTCTTTACACTCTACATACGCCTCAACAGAGATGCAGAGCTCATTTACAGAGTGCAGCCACCTCTGCGGTGCACACCATCAGCCGGACCTCATTATTATCGAGATTCTTGATGAAGATGAAAATCCGGTAAAAGAGGGAGAGGTGGGAGAACTGGTCATAACAACGCTGGGAGTAGAGGGTATGCCACTTGTCAGGTTCAGAACAGGCGATCTGTGCCGGGCATATACAGAACAGTGCAAATGTGGCAGAAACAGCACAAGGCTGAGTCCTATACTGGGAAGAAAGGGGCAGATGATAAAATACAAGGGAACAACTCTTTACCCTTCTGCACTCTATGATATTCTTGACAATATTGAGGGCATTATAAATTACCAGGTTCAGGTATATACAAACTCACTGGGAACTGACGGAATTCTAATTAAGATAGGCACAGCAACTCCTACAGACTCTTTTGAAAAGAGAATCAAGGAGCACTTCAGGGCAAAAATAAGAGTTGCTCCTGACATCAGCTTTGAACCGGTGGAACTCCTTGCGAAGGCAGTAATGCCTCCGCAGAGCCGTAAGGCTGTCAAGTTTGTGGATGTAAGGTAATAATGGCTCTATTATGGCTATATTTGTAAGCAGAGATTAAGATATGAAAGTATTAACGGCAGTTTTGGCAATGTTACTCTTCCCTGTTGGCCCTGAAAGCGGGGAGCAGTTTTTCAGTGACCTTGCCAGACAATCAAGAGAGGTTGCAACGGTGAGCGGAACCTTTGTTCAGACCAAGCATATAAAGGTTCTTGGTGAGAAGGTAGAATCTGGCGGGACCTTTTTTTACAAAAGATCGGGAAATGTCCGCTTCGACTATTCTGCTCCCAAAGTGATGTCTATCATAATGACAACCTCAAATATTCACATTCTCTCCATGGGCAGAACAACAACCTTTTCACTTGAATCACAAAAGGGACTTTCAGACCTGGCAGGTGTGATGGAGGCATGTATGGGTGGTAATATTGCCTCAATTCCAAAGACATATAAAGTTACATATGAGCTAAAGCCGGACAGACACAAGCTTTATATTGAACCAAAAAACAAAAACCTAATTAGCCCCTATACGAGGATTGAGCTGTCACTCAGCAAGGGAAGCCTCGCACTCGAGGAGCTGATTCTGGTTGAAAAGACACAGGATTATACAGTATATAAATTTTCAGGAATAACTCTAAACCGCAGTTTACCTGCTTCAATGTTCAGACCATGACAGAAAAGAGCAAAACAAACTTAAGGATAGCTGTCTTTTATTATACTCAGACAGGCCAGCTTCTGGATATATTAAAATCGCTGACAAATCCGCTGAAAGAGAGGGGTTGTGAGATAATTTTCAAGGAGATAGTACCTCAGGAGCCCTTCCCTTTTCCATGGACATCCGACCAGTTTTATGAAATTTTTCCGGAGTCAAGAGCAGAGGTGCCCTTCAAAATGAAGGAGATGGATTTTTCTGATATCCTTGATGCAGATCTTGTAATTCTTGGATATCAGCCATGGTATCTGGCACCATCTGTCCCTGTCTCATCATTCCTCAGACTTGAAAGCACCGGAGACTATCTGAGGGGCAGAAATGTGCTTGCTGTTGCAGGTACCAGAAACATGTGGGTTTCTGCAATCAAAAGTATTAAAGCGAGACTTGACGGCTACGGGGCAAATCTGGTTGGCCATATAGCACTCGAGGACAGACATCAGAACCTTATAAGCGTCCTTACTATCTTCAGATGGCTTATCAATAACAGAAAAGAGGCGGGCAAATATCTTCCTGAAGCAGGAGTATCTCAAAAGGATATTGATTCTGTGGCTGCAATTTCTGAAGACATTTACAAAGCTGTCTCTGCCGGAGACTACAGCTTGCTGCAGAAGGCGATAGTTGATAAAGACGGACTGAGATTTAACCCGGGGCTCTATTTCATTGAGAGCAACGGAAACAAGATATGGGGGAAATGGGCATACTGGGTTCTAAAAAAGGGAGAATACGGAGACCCCTCAAGGAGGTTCCGCCTTCGCCTTTTTAAATACTACCTGCTGACACTCCTTTTTGGAATATCTCCCTTTGGTTCTCTGTTCTTTATGCTTACATGGCCTCTGAGACGCAGGAGCTACCGGAAAATCGAAAAAAATATCTTATTTTTACAGAACTAACAATCTAAACATGCGCCCAGTATATATTACCAAAACCTCTTCATTTCTGCCCAACGATCCTGTTCATAACAGTGAAATCGAAGATTATCTTGGGAGAATAGGCGACAAGCCTTCCAAAGCGAAGGACTTGATATTAAGGAATAATCAGATTAAAACCAGATACTACGCGCTTGACAAAGAGCAGAATGTAACACATTCGGCATATGAAATGGCGGTAGAGTCAATTGAGAGACTTTACGGAGACGGGATCGATGCAGATACCATTGAACTGCTTGCTGCAGGAACTGCATCTCAGGAGATGATAATGCCTTCGCATGGTGTTCAGATTCACGGAGAAATGGGTGGTACTGCAAACAGTGAGGTAGTCTCATTTGCAGGCTCATGCTGCAGCGGAATACATGCTCTTAAATACTGCCAGATGGCCGTTGCCACCGGAGACAAGAACAATGCAGTTGCTGTTGCATCTGAGAGACTCTCTGCCTGGATGAGAGCTTCATTCTTTACTGATGAGTACGAGAACCTACAGAGGCTTCAGGAGAATCCCATGATTGCATTTGAGAAAGATTTTCTCAGATTTATGCTCTCTGACGGAGCTGCAGCAACACTGCTCTCTGACAAACCAGCTGCCACAGGTACTTCACTCAGAATTGAGTGGATTGAGCTCACTTCTTAAGCCAATACAATGCCCACCTGTATGTATGCTGGAGCTGAGTTTTTCAATGGTGAACTGCTGGGCTGGACACGTTTTCCGGAGAAGGAATGGACTTCAAGGTCATTATTTGCACTTAAACAAAATACAAAGCTTCTTGGTGACAACATAGTTAAACTTGGCGGAAAGTTTCTTATGGATGTTGCCGGGAAAAGGGGTCTTACTCCTGATGGAATAGACTGGTTTTTGCCTCATTTATCATCAATGTATTTTAAAAACAAGATATTCAGCGAGCTGGAGACTCTCGGGTTTCTTATAGCTCCTGAAAAGTGGTTCGTAAACCTGCCTAATGTGGGTAATGTAGCAGCCGCATCTGCATTCCTTATGCTCGATGAACTGGTAAAATCCGGCCGTCTGAAAAGTGGTGAGAAAATTCTTATTATGGTACCGGAGAGTGCAAGATTCTCTTATGCATATGTTTACCTTACAGTTTGCTGATTATGAAAATAAAGGATGTTCCGCAGGATGGAAAAATACTGACGCAGTCAGAGGTTAGGGATGTCTGTTATGCAGTTGACGAGAACGGAGACTACAAGCAGGTCATAAGCGTTGGCTGGGATCCCAAGAATGAGGCAATTGACTATGCATGGGAGACTATCCGGGAAGAGTGTGAAGAGATAAAAAAAGATGTTTTGGCCGGCAAGGCCAGCCCTCTTGCATACCATATACACAAACTGGTAATGACTCCTGAAATCCTTGCCTCATATTCAGGTTTTTCAAAGAGGGAGATAAAGAGATGGTGCGAGGCAAGGCACTTTGCAAAAATGAGTCCCGGGGAGCTGCAAAGAGTAGCAGACGCACTCCGGATTGATGTTAACCAATTAGTTTCCTTAGATTGATATGCAGCTCGAATTCGTACATAAACCATCGGGGCACTGTGAGAATGGTGTAGTTAGCAACCTTCTCAGATTTTACGGGAAAGAGGTGAGTGAGGCGATGGTATTCGGCCTTGGTTCTGGTCTCTTTTTTGCCCACATGCCATTTATTAAACTGCACGGGATGGCAGTAACATCCTTCAGACCATATCCCGGTGAGATTTTCGCAAGGGTAGTGAAACTTCTTAATGTAAAAATGAAGAAGTACAAGTTCCGTGACAGGGATAAGGCCATGAAGAGTCTTGATGAGGTTCTCTTCTCTGGAACACCTGTGGGAATGCTTGTGGGAGTATATCATCTTCCGTATTTTCCAAAGGAGTACCGTTTTCACTTTAATGCACACAATATTTGCGTGATAGGAAAGGAGGGAAATACATACACTGTATCTGACCCGGTAGTTGTGGACAAATGTACACTTACATCAGAAGAGCTTAAGGTTGTCAGATTTGCCAGCGGCACATATCCTCCTAAAGGAAGAATGTATCATATTACTGACGCAAGCGGTATTAGTCAGCCGAATCCGGGAGCAATCCGCAGGGCAATCCTCAGAAATTGCAGCAGGATGATTCATATTCCGCTTCCTATGTTTGGTGTTGACGGAATAAGATATCTGGCAAAAAGAATGAGAAAGTGGGAGCAGAAGATGGGTAAGAAAAAGGCAGCCCTCAACCTTGCTCAGGTTATAAGAATGAATGAGGAGATAGGAACGGGAGGGGCAGGATTCAGGTTTATCTATGCGGCATTTTTGCAGGAGGCGGCAGCGGTGATGAATCAGCCTGCATTAAGGGACTTTTCTGCTCAGATGACAGAGGCGGGCGATATGTGGAGAGATTTTTCCTATAATGCAGCGAGAATGTTTAAGAAGAGGGATGGTGACACAATTTCATATGATATTTTAGCAGAGAAACTTGAGAGAATCGCAGACAGGGAGGAGTCAATCTTTCGCGGTCTCGAAAAACTGATGAGGAATGCACGATAGATTTGCAATAGAGATAGATAATCTGATAAAGAGTTACCCCGGCAGATCGAATCCTACACTTAACGGATTGAGCCTTAAAATTCCTGCGGGCTCTCTTTTTGGACTTCTGGCTCCAAACGGGGCTGGCAAGACTACTACAATTGACATATTGTGCGGTCTTAAGAAATTCAATTCAGGAACCATATCCGTAAATGGTTTCAAGGTCCCCCCGGAACTAAGTAAAATTAAAAGGATAATGGGCCTTGTACCTCAGGATATTGCACTCTTTCCGCTGCTTACGGGAAGAGAGAATCTGAAGGTAATAGGGGGAATTTACGGTATACCAAAAGCCGACTTAAAAAGAAGGGCAGATGAACTGCTTGAAAGGTTTGGTCTTACCAACAGTGCAGACAAGCTTGTCTCTGAATATTCAGGAGGAATGAAGCGCAGAATAAATATTATTGCAGGGCTGCTTCATATACCGCAAATTTTGATTCTGGATGAGCCAACGGTGGGTGTCGATGCCCAGTCCAGAAACCTTATTCTTGAGGAGCTGATTAAGATTAACAGAGAGGGTACAACAATACTGTTTATTTCCCACTACCTTGAGGAGGCCGAATGCATCTGCGACAGAGTTGCCCTTATGGATGGCGGAAAGATTGTTCTTGAAGGTCACCCGCGTGAATTGACTGATTCAACTCCGGAGTGCAGAAACCTGGAGTCACTCTATATTAAATTAACCGGAAAGCAGATGAGGGACACATATGAGTAACAGAATCAAATACCTGCTTTATAAGGATTTTATTATGCTGGGAAGAGACATTGCCGGCATAATTCTTATGTTTTTAATGCCTGTTGCACTGGTTATCCTCATGGCCAACCTTCAGGACAGCACTCTTAACGCCGTAAAAGGTACAAAAATTCAGCTTCTGCTGGTGAACAGAGACAAGGGCGAGCTGGGAGAGGCTATTGTGCAGGAGATAGTGTCAACCGGGTTGTTTGAAATTGATACTGATGGAGCTGATACGATATTCACTCCTGCCCAGATGGAGAAGAGAATATCACCTGCAGAAAATCTGCTTGGAATTTTTATTCCGGAAAACTCAACGGAACTCATCAGAGGAAATGTTCAGCGATTTGTTATAAGTGCATTTAACGGAATTCAGAAAGAGCCTCTCAAAGATGAGATTAAGCTCTCAATTATTCTGGATCCGCAGGCAAAAGGCTCATTCTATGCCGTGCTTATGAGCACGCTCAGGGAGAGGGCACAAAAGGTTCAGTTTGAGTATATACTTAAAGAGATTACCAGCCAGGTAAACACAATTTCTCCTGTAGTAGTCTCCACAGGAAATTTTACCGGTGAACAGTTTACAATTGATGCCAGTTTTGCAACCAGAACCGGAAGCAATATTGTTCCAAATTCAGTACAGCACAATGTTCCGGCATGGAGTCTCTTCGCAATTTTCTTTATAGTGGTCTCCCTGTCAGGCAATATTATTAAAGAGAGAGAAGGGGGCAGCTTTACAAGACTTCTGACAATGCCTTGTTCCTATACCGAATACCTTCTCAGTAAAGCAATTACCTACCTGACTGTGGCGCTGCTTCAGTTTGCCCTGATGCTTTTGATAGGAGTCTATGTTCTTCCTCTCACCGGTCTTCCGGCACTGGAGCTTGGGCAGTCCCTGTTCTCGCTCTTCTTTGTAGGATTTGCATCGGCGGTAGCTGCAATTGGATATGGAATTGCTATTGGCAATATAGCCTCCACAAGCCAGCAATCCTCTGTATTTGGAGCTGTTTCTGTAGTAATTATGGCTGCAGTTGGAGGGGTGTGGATACCACAGTTTCTGATGTCTCCGCATATGCAGATAATCAGTAAGCTGTCACCTATGAACTGGGGAATGTCCGGCTTTTACAGCCTCTTTTTAAAGGATGAGGGATTTCTTGCTATTCTTCCGGAAAGCCTTGCTCTGTTTGCGTTTGGATTCGCATGTTTTATTCTTGCCCTCTATTCGAGAAGACAAATAAGATCAAATTTTTAAAATCAATAAACTTACTTAACTATGGACGAATTAATCCTTAAACTGAAACAGCAGATTATAGAAGCTCTCAATCTTGAAGAAATCACACCTGAGGACATCGATACAGATGCACCTCTTTTTGGAGACGGACTTGGTCTTGATTCAATTGATGCGCTCGAACTTGTAATTTTGCTTGAGAGAGAGTATGGAATCAGAATGGAAGATCCAAAAGCAAATAAAGAGGTATTCAGGTCAGTAAGAACCCTTGCAGAGTATATTGAAAAGAACAGGAAGGCCTAATTCCTCAGCTCTATTTCAATACTAATGTCACTTACGACTGCTGCACCGTTTGCATAGCCGGGTTTAAACCTTGGCAGCCTGCGGACAGCCTTTGCAATCTTCTTAATAACCTTAGGGTCAGTAACACCCGGGGCAGATCCGTTAAAGGATTTGCCTCTTTTTGTTACTGAAAAGTTGATTCGGAATGTCCCGGGGTGCTCCTCAAGGTCTTTGAACTCTTTGTTTAGATTTTTTATAAGCTCTTTTCTGAGCTCAGTAATTCCTCCCGGAAAAACAGGTGCTATCTGACGCTTCTGAGAAAAAAGTGTTACAGAGATTAGAAGGGCCGGCACCATCAAAAACATTATCCTCTTCATGGCCATTCATTTAATTTGAGCGGTAAATGGGGCTCGAACCCACGACCCTCAGCTTGGGAAGCTGATGCTCTACCGACTGAGCTACTACCGCATTACAGGGCAAATATATCAATTTTACTGCTTTTTCACCAGCATGATGGCATCAACAATGCCATTGAAATGAGAAGCCCTTGCCCTCCATGTGAATTTTCCGTCCCTCTTCTGAAACACTGTTCCTGCCTTAGTCCATTTGTTGACATCTTCAGGAAATGTCTCACTGTTTGGACCTGCATTCCATATGTAGAGGCTGTACTCTCCCTTCTTCAGGAATTGCTTTGAAAACTTTGCCTTAGCTCTGGAATTATCACTCTTTGCGGCATTATCTCCAAAGTATACAAGCTTGTTGTCTGAAACAGTGTTCCATCTTCTTCCTGAAAGCGATGCCGGCTCGAGAATTATTCTGTTTTCACCATCAATCTGAAGATAATCATAAACAGCATAGAAAGAATCTTTTGCCAGTTCTGCAAGGTTTTCCGGAGAGACCCACTCTCCGCCCGGATTATTTGCGTAGAATGTATATGGTGTCTCAAAAGTTATGGCAAGCGTTGTATCTTTGAATCTGTTCCATATCCATCCCTCTGCATATCTGGAGCCAACATCAGAAAAACTCTGGTTCTCCGGTTTGTAAAGCTTTCTCTCTCCCATTGTAAGAGCCGACAGCAAAATCTGCCTGCGAAGGAATGATTCACTGGTAGATTTGGCTGTATGTATCCAGTATGTAACAGAGTTGGCAATCTGTGAGTGCATGTTCAGGAGCAAATCGAATGGTCTGTCAGATGTAAGCTGTTCCATTTTAGCCTTCAGAGCCTTCACCTCAGGCATAGTAAGCGAATCCGGCCTGTCCCAGTTGACTTCAATATTTACTCCGGTAGATGTACTTCTTGAATATCCGCCGGTAACCCCGTCAGGATTGATAAAAGGAACAATGTAGAAGATACATTTTTTACGCATTTCGACAGCATCAGGATTCTCTGATACAATTAAATCAATCATTGACTCAAGATGCCAGCTTGCAGGCTGTTCGCTCGGGTGTGAACGTCCGTGTATCCAGATTTTGCGTTTGAAGCTGTCCGGAACCGACGAATCGGTCACGGTAATCATGTCTATAGGTTGTCCCTGTGAACTTCTGCCAATCTCTTCACCCGTAACAAACGGCAGCTTTTTCCACTCATTCAGTTTTGAAATATGACGGGAGAAAGTGTAGGGGATATAGTGTGATACATACACTGTGTCCCTGTTAAAACGTTTGATTATAAGTCCTCTTCGCGGATTTTCCTCCTGGGTGAACCGCTGGAAGTGAATACCGTCATAGCTGTAGAATGGTCGTATTGCCTCAGAATTGCGAATGTTCAGATAAAGGGTGTTTCCCTTTGTTCCGGTCATTCTGAAGTAGTACCATCTTGCACTTGGCGCAAGAGATGTATCAACGGGATTTTTTGGGTCAAACCTTGAAAGAACTTCATAGGAGAGGAGGGTAGTGGAGTCGTTGGGGGAGATTCTGAATTTGACTGAATCTACTACTTTTACTTTGTCCAGGCTGCCTGACTCAAAAGATGTATCGAAGCGTACCTGTGAAAAAAGAATGCCACTGCACATAAATGTAAGCAGTAGCATGCTGATAAGTCTTTTCGGCATTTTTTTGTTTTATATGAACTGATCCGTTACAGTTCTGTTGCTTTTACTTTGACAACCTTTCCCCTGTTGGAGAAGGCAAGTTCGGAGTTATTTTTCTTTTTCTCCTGAATAAGTCTGTGGAACGCGAGGTTCAAACCATTGAGAATGCTTTGGCGTAGCTCTTTAGTCTCTAATTCGCTCATAATTTAACATTTTGTTGTAGGAAGGTTTATTGTATATCTTAGGTTCTAACGCTTTCCCGCCCTCTGCTATAAGCTCCTGCGGGATGGTGGAGTTGTTTATTATCATCCAGTATTCGCATAATGGAATATAAAGCGAAAATAAGTTTTTTATTCCAATATCGTATCGTCTTCTGATAGTTTTTTCTTCAATATTGTGCCCTCCCGATGCCACTCTCATTTTAACTCGCTCAACAGCAAGGTTTGGGACGCTCAGCCAAAAAAACAGTAAAGTTACCTTGTAGCCGCGTTCCTGAGCGTACCTGATAACTTTTGTGTACATTTTTGTAGCCAATGTTGTTTCAATCGCAAAATCCGTGCCGTTGGATATGAGGTTACTGATTCTCTCTATCATTATCTTGCCTGCCTGAATTGACATACTCTCTGGTTTGAAAGGGGATAGACCCCTGGCAATTTCGTCTGCATTAACGAATTCACGACATGCCAGCATTTCGGGCAAAATGGTATATGAAGCAGTGGTTTTTCCTGCACCGTTGCATCCCGATATGATATAGAGTTTAGGCATAAGATTCTGGTTCTTTTTCCAAATATAGCTATTTTTTCCCTGATGCGCTCCATGCAAAGAGGGCAAAGTCGCCCATACAAGGGTCTCCGGGAAATACTTCAGAGAGATATTCAGTTATCTCAGCGGCAGTAACGATATCTGAACTCTTTCTTTTTGTAATTTCCATCTCCAGCGCATTTCTGTGAACATGCACATCCAGGGGAATAATAAGAGAGGCCGGAGAGATGCTTTTCCACAGACCAAGATCAACCTTGCCGTCGTTTCTGACCATCCATCTGTGAAGCATCCATATTTTTTTATTTGCCGCCTTTTTATCAGCCTTACGTCCGTAGACTTTAGTCCTGAACTCATCCGGCGTAAGCCCTTCGAGAGTATCCCTTTCTGAATAAAGAATTTTGAGATTACTGCAAATCTCTGCAAATTCACTCCACCTGATTGTCCTGTGAAGACTTGCCTTATCGTTTCTGTACTTACCATTCATTACATATTCGAATGGTTTCCAGTTCATTTCATCCATCATCCGGCGGCAATCCCTTACAATCATCTCCCTTCTTCCCCAGGCCAGATGTGCAGATAATACTGCGGCAATCTCCACATCCTGCAGAGTGGCCCTGCACTCTTTCATTAAAGAGGCAAAATGTGCCGGGAACGATACCGGATCATTCTGAAAGTATTTACTGTCATTATATTCAGCTGCAAGCTCCCGGACCCTTCTTTTAATCTCCTCAGATTTCATTATGTTCAAATAATTGCCCAAATTTACATTAACTTTGACAGAGATGAAACGGATTAATCATTTTTTGGCCTTATGTTTTTCAGGCATACTGTTTATGCTGATTCTCACCGCCTGCGAGAAGGGACCGGCCGTTAAACTTGCCGGCACCTATACCGGAACCATGGATATTTCCGGATTCGGTATATATGAAAACAGCGAGGTCGTTATTACAGGGCCCGCACTCTCCAGGGCAGTCATTACATTTAAGAAGTTCCCCCTCGCATCTGATTCAGATGTAACAATATATGCTGCGAGAGTAGAAAGCGACCCGGAGAAGTATACGATTTCCTATACAGGATCCGTAATTCCCGGCATGGAGTGCAATCTTACCGGCAATGCACAGGGCGGAAACCTCAGCCTTGATGTTATAATTGAAGCCGGCGGCACAAGCTTTTTACTTAATTACACAGGGAAAAGAGAAGGTGATATATAAGTTATTAAATATTATGGTAAATCAAAAACAACTTAAAGCAGCACTCGCCCCGGTTTCATTATTTTTTTCAGTATTTCTTTTGCTTTTCACAACTGATGCAATCGCATTGGGATACAAAACAGAGAGCACTGTTTCAGTACAACAGGATACAATTTCAAGAGTATTCAATATTAATGAAGTAAGTGTTAAACCAAAATTTGGGCGAAGTAAAGATTCTTTTGAGTATTGGGTATACAGTAATATTAAATATCCGGAAATCTCAGCTAAAAATGGTGTAACCGGAATTGTCATTGTTAAGTTTGTTGTCTCTGAAAAAGGTAAGGTTGAGGATGCAATGGTGGTTAAGGGAGTAAACTATGAACTGGATAATGAAGCATTGAGAGTTATTTCCAAATCTCCTGACTGGAAGCCAGGCTTGCTAAATGGAAAGCCTGTAGGGGTAAGAATCTCATTTCCTGTAATTT